>OHKV01000285.1_pt1 | contig 42834 bp, 31 predicted proteins | sample 1568951 | NCBI WGS metagenome assembly OHKV01 (sample SAMEA3879528, study PRJEB24766) | human gut metagenome | biome: human-associated habitat; feature: feces | place: USA | collected 1985/1987
AGGGCGTTCCCTCCGCGTACGTTTTCCCAAGCCCCACTGTTCTGAGTATAATCATGATTTGATCCTCCATAATAAAGTTTTCTTGCCGTGCTTTTTTCACATCATCAATTTCTCCGTAGAGTCAGCCAATATAGTCCAGCTAGATGCTCTAATGGTTGAAGCACCCACCTATCCTTTCCGTTATGAACAGGGATACAGAAAAGTTAAATTATGAGAGTATATTAACATAAAGCTATTGTATTAACTACAGTTAGGATATACTTTTATGTACAGTTAACGGATTGTTAACATTTTGTAGAACAAAGCAGTTTCAAATATCGTATTGTTCTAATTATATATTATTATGTCTTATTCTATAAAAAACAAAGCATTTCACCCAACAATCCTCACACGTTTTGAGTAAATTATACTATTCACTTCGTTCCCTTCTAAATTCAAAAAAACTTGTAAAAAGAATAACGCTTTCCGGGCCAAACATTAGACTGTGCTTTCCTTTCAATTATCGAAGACTTTACCCATAAAATGTACCAAACGATATAAACATCATGAAGGCTTTTTGCTTTGAGTTTAAACGTCGATCAGGTATGTTCGGATCACTTGCATTTAGGGTGAAACAAAAATCTTTCTATATTTAATAGTTGCATTTCCATATTTTCTTATTAATCTTTAGTTCCAAACCTCAACCGATAAAACAAAACATGTATATTGTCCCGTTATTATATGTTTAAAAACACGCTTAATAAAGCAAATGAAGTGCAGATATGGGAATCATATTAATTATTTATAATTAGATGTTTCATTGGTAAAGACCGGCCCGGAGTTACTCCGAGCCGGTTTTATCTCACATGCCGCCGCTATATTTTACGAGCGGATGTTCTCAATAGGCGTGTATTTCGTGGCTGTACGTATTGGTATCCGGTGGATCAGCATCGTGCTTATTAGATACGCCGCGCACAGGCCGACGTGCGCCGCCCACGGATACATCGACAACCGGTATTGTATTATATCCGTCATCCGCTGCGCGAACGTAAGCTCCATACCTCCGGTTTCAACCACGGATGTAAGCACTACGACGCAAAAGACGAACGCGTTTGCTATTGCAAGCGCTGTCAGGCCGTTCGCCAGCCCCGTTTTCCATTTCCAGCGCCTCAGCTCATTTTCCGTTACGCCCATGGATTGCAGCACGCCTATCCTGTTACGATCCTGATTGACAGCCGATTCTTCCGTATTATATAGGATAACGCACGCTATCAGCGTTCCCGCCAGACCCAGTAAGCAGATAATCACCGTGGTGTTAAGCGCCGCCGCATAGATTTCCCTGTTCATATCCTTATAGTTATAAAATGTATAATCATTTTTCTTGCTGAAGGATAAAAGGCCCAGATCCGTTTCTTCCCTGTTCGCCTGCTCGTTGCCATATACGGCGAACAGCGTCTGCCCGTACAGGGTTGGATAATACAGCTCCTGAGCGTAACTCATGCTCTGCATTTCCCACCTGTCGTATCGGCCCCCGGAAGCGAGGGGATACACCGTATTAACCAGCTCATATGACCCTATAAGCGTATACCCTTCCCGGTATTGAGAGAACGGCCATATCGCTTCATCGGGGAAATAATATATGACGCCGCTTATCTCAATGTCGTGTTCATAATAATAGTACTTCAACACCTCATCCACAATATTCTCGCGGCATACCGTGATATGAAGCGATTCACCGGGCTTTATCGCGCTTTCATTTTTATAATAACCGCTTTTCCGTTTATCCGTGGTAATAGAGAGCACATCGTGTTCCTCAAGGAGCGCGCGCATCCGCTCTTCCTTTTTATATTTCTCGGGAACCTCCACGCCCGAAGGCGGGTTCTCAAAATCCCCTCCCTCCATGTAGAGCGGAACGAGCAGTATCGCTTCCTTCCCCGCCTTAAATTGGCGCTCATCCACGCTTCCGGCAGTTAAGGAGTTCAATAGTTTCTCATAAATCACGGAATCCACATCCACGCCGTACAGATCCGCTATATACGTGCCTTCCGTTTCCGGCTCGTCGATAAGCTCTCCCCGGTTTCGTCCCGATCGTTCCACACGCTTTCCGCCAAAATGCTCATACAGGGTCCGCTCGGGCAATATCTCCTTCAACTTGTTGAGGCTCGGGCTTTTATCCATGCCGTCAAAAGAAATATACAGCCGTTCCGCCTTTTTCAGCGCGTTAATCGTACCGACGCCTGTAATTTTCTCCATGTCGGCGATTTTTTGGTCGATCTCCCTGCCGGCAATGCCGTAGTTCAGCCACAAAAGATAGTCGGGTGCATTCTCATACTCCTCCTTGTCCGTATATTCGCCGAATGAGAGGAAGGATAGGGTTAGCGCCGTTAAAAGAATGATGGCGGTAAACGTGGACAGGCCGAGTGAAAGCGCGTTTTTTCCCCGTTGCGCTGCCCGGTTCCGCCGGCAGACCGCCGCGAACGTCTGCCGCTCTTTGGGTTTACTTTTGACTCTCTTTAGTTTGCCCTTGCCCGGTTCCCGTATGCCCTGTATCGGGGATACTCGCATTGCTTTTATAAGCGGCACGGCCATGCCGAGAAATACCGAGGCACAGCTTAATGCCACTCCCAGAAGGATCGCTTCAAAGTCTAAGGCAAAGGTCAGCGAGCCTCCCCCAAAAGCGTTGAACGCCCATACCGCGCCATAAGCGAGGAGGCCGCCCAAAATCAAGCCCACAGGCAGGCTGATAACAAGCACAAACCCGCATTCCCACAGCAGCATGCGCGCCACCTGCGCGTTGGAAGCGCCCACTGCCTTGAGAAGCGCGATACGCTTATTCCTGCGCTTGAGCTGGGTGAACAGTATTTGAAACACGGCGCAGACCGTAATAAGGAATATACCGAACAGGATGCCCTTTATCAGTGCGGCCTCCGTCTGACCCATATCCACGGGATACGCGAGCGGATTCATCCTCAGCCGCATCTCCCCCTTCTGCGAGCCGACGTCCGCCAGATCCGCCCAGTCCGTTTGATCCTCGGGCCAAACAATATTAGCCGTTTTAGCAAACAGCTCCTTTACGCCCAAGGCATCCGTACGCAGGAACGCATTGTATTCGTGCGGCATGCGAAAGTCATATTCCAGCCGTTCAATCATAGAATCATACGCCGCATCCAGCATATTTAAATCCGCCTCGTTTATGTACGCGTTGGGTATTTTATAATCACCAGCGTCCCAGCGGTCGGAATAGCTCTGGATGATTCCGGTGATTTTGTATTTGCGCTTAACCGTTACCGTTCGTTCATCGATATACCCGTCGCGCATAATAGTCTCGGTATCGGCTTCATTAATACCGCTGACGCCAAAAAAATACCAATAGTTCGTATTTACAGTCAGGCTAACATCGTCATATATTATGGGATCTTGCCGCTTGTAATAATATGACGCCTGGCCACTAAGCGAACCATACAAATAGTTAAAACTATTAAGTATAATATATCGCTTCAGCTCTTTAATAATTTCATCACGACCCTGCTGCTCTAGATTATCCAAATATTCGCTGCCATAGCCCTTAAGTATATCCCTGAAATTATCGATATCTTCTTCTGTGATAGGGCCATCCAATGCCTCAACCTGCAGCCATACAAACTCTAGTAAATACTCGTCATAGGTTCTTTCCTCCCCGGTAGGCAGTGTGGCCGTAAAATAAACGTTAATCTCGTCTCCAACCTTGATATCGCCGCCTATCTCGCCCAGCCTGCTCATCTCAATCGCAACTTCATTTTCCGCCTCAGGCATGCGGCCCTCGTACATTTTGAAGCGCCCGGTTTCCATCAGCTTCTCGTTCATTACGCCGATCATGCCGATTTCTTTAGATTCACCGATAATCCTGCTTTCCGCTATCTGAGCATCAAGCTCCCCGCTGCCCGCCCGAAGCGCCTCCATTTCCTCGCCCGTAGCGGAAAGCAGCGCGCCCTTCCACTCCCCGAACACATTGAAATTCTGCTGCCGATCCGTTTCACTGATGCTTGATAACAGCTGCGTCGCCACCGTCATGAACAGCAGGCTCAGCGCGATGACGCCTATCAGGTATGCAGCGTCCTTTCGACGCCCCCGCATTCCTTTAAAAGCTATCTTTCTCATGTCTCTACCTCCATTTCCCGCCTTTAACCTTTACCTGCCGTCAGCCGCTTTCCTTTATCGAATGAATCCGCCCATCCTCCAGCGTTACGATTCTGTCAGCCTTCGCAGCAATTTCCATATCGTGCGTTACCAGTATCACGGTCTGCCCAAATAGCGCCGCGCTCTTTTTAAGCACCTCCAGCACCTCATCCCCCGTTTTCGGGTCCAGGTTGCCCGTCGGCTCGTCCGCCAGAATGATAGCGGGCTTCGCTAAAAGCGCCCTCGCTATCGCCACGCGCTGCTGCTGGCCCCCTGACAGCTCGTTGGGATAAGCGTTCAGCTTTTCTTCAATATCGAGCCCTTTTACAACCCTTTCAAAATGCTCCTTATCCTCGTCCCTTCCGTCCAGGCTTAACGGCATCAGGATATTCTCGCGAACCGTATGCTCCGTCAATAGGTTATACGCCTGGAACACGAAACCTATCCGCCTGCGCCTCAGCCGCGCCAAGTCCTTATCCTTGAGCGCGAACACGTCCTCATCCTCGATATACAGCTTGCCGAACGACGGCCTGTCCAGCGCCCCCAATAGGTGCATCAACGTCGATTTACCTGAGCCGCTCCGGCCGATTACAGCATAAAACAAGCCTTCCTCAATTTCCAGGTCGCACGCCTTGAGCGCTTGTACCTCCAAGGGCGTTCCCTCCGCGTACGTTTTCCCAAGCCCCACTGTTCTGAGTATAATCATCTTTCATTCCACTCCCTTCTTATAACGTATAAATTAAAACTCAATCACACCGGCAGTTAACCCGTGTGAGCCAATAAAACCACAGTATATATTGTAGTAAAATACTATAATAAAAAAGAATATACTTTTTTATACAATATCACACATTTTTTGTGTGAACCAGGTCGAAAGCTTGTGTTCACAATTTGTTAACAAATAAAAAAGCATATTGATTCCATGCTTCTTTTTTTTATCAGAATAAAACCCTTTGTAATGCGCTCAGTCCAATAGTATTTTCATAAATCAAACAGAGAGAGACTTTTCCGATTTTTCTTAGCATCACAAGTTCAGCAAATCCGTATAGAAAAGTTCTTTCCTACCAGCCGATGATAACATTTTAAAATTGCGCCCGATCCGCTCTTAGCTACGAAGCTGGGTGCGTTCAAATCTATGATCACAAAGGGCCGCAGCAGCGGCCCACAATGCGATTTATTGTCGGTAAAAAAACCACAATCAGCTATATCACGTTTACTTTACGAGCGGTACTATATCGCACATATTCCTGCAACGTAGTAAGAGCGGCTAGTACAGTGCGCGGCTCGTTATCTCAACGCGGCCGTATCCGTATTGTTCAGCCATGAAACCGCCGCTTCGGAAACATCCTTGAGCGCCGTGTCGCCAAAGGGTGTTGCCAGGCCGGCCGCCTCAACCAGGCCGTTAAAGGTTTTCGTCCCCGCAAGCCGGATAAGCCGCATATAGCGGCTCCAAGCGTCCTTGGCGTCTTTCTGCATGACCGCCCAAAACTGGAGCGCTACGGTCTGCGCAAGGCAGTAATCGATGTAGTAGAACGGGCGCTGGTAAATGTGCGCCTGGCGCTGCCATCCTTTCCCTTCACCATAAAAGGGGATTTCGGCTCCCAGCTTCATCCAGGGCATATATACCGCCAAAAGTTCCTGCCAAACCTGATGCCTCTCCCCGGGCGTCATATCCGGCTTTTCATAAATCTTGTGCTGGAAATGATCGACCATCGTCCCATAGGGGATAAACGTCAGAGCTCCAGAAAGGTGGCTGTAATAAAACTTGGTCGTATCGCCGCCGAAAAAGCCCTCTTGCCACGGCCACGCGAAAAACTCCATGGACATGGAATGCACTTCACAGCTTTCAAGAGTGGGGTTCTGGTTATCGTTAGGAACGATATCCCGCGCCATATATGCTGCAAAGGCATGGCCGGCCTCATGCGTCATTACCTCGACGTCGTGCGACGTACCGTTGAAATTTGCGAAAATGAACGGCGATTTATAATCTGGGAACGTGGTGCAGAAGCCTCCTCCTGCCTTGCCTTTACGACTCAGCACGTCAAGAAGCTTATTTTCATACATGAAATCAATAAACTCCTTCGTTTCATCCGAAAGTTCGTGGTAGAACCTGCGCCCGTGCGCGAGTATCGCGTCCGGATCCCCCTTGGGTACCGGGTTTCCGGAGCGGAAGGTGAGCGCCGCGTCCGCGAAACTGAGCGGATAATCAGCGCCGATGCGCGCCGCCTGCTCCCTGTAAAGTCTGTCGGCGACCGGGACCAGGTATTTGATAACCGCCGCGCGGAACTTTTCCACATCGGCTGCCTTATAGCTGTTGCGCGTCATGCGGTAGTAACCAAGCTCAATATAATTCTCATAGCCCAGCTTGCGCGCCATATTGTCCCTTATCTGAACCAGCTCATGGTAAATTTCATCGAGCCGCGCCCCATTTTGCCTGTAAAACTCGCCCTCGGCCTTCCATGCCGCCAAGCGTCTCGCGTCGTCGGGATCCTGCTTAAACGGGGAAAGCTGGGAAAGCGTGTACGTTTCACCCTCAAACGGGATTTGCGCGGACGCGATGAGCTTTTCATATTCCGTAGAAAGCTTGTTTTCCTGTTGAAGCTCCGGCACAATCTCAGGTGAAAAGGTTTTAAGCTGCATTTCCGCGTTGACAAAAAGCAAGCTCCCGTACTTCTCTTCAAATCGCGGGCGAAACGGGGAATTTAAAAGCGCCAGCAGGAACGCCTGGTTAGGCTCCTGCATTTCAGGGAGCGCGTTGTTGAGGTATTCGATCTCTTCATCGTAAAACGTATCCGCCGTATCAATGCAATGGCGGACATAGGCAAGGGACTCCTGAGTATAGATGCCTCCCACCATATCTTCAACCTGCGTGAAAACCGCGTCCGCCTCCTCAAATGTTTTCGCCGCGCTTAAGCGCTCGGCAAGCTGGAAGGCCTTGGTTCTCAGTTCCGGTATATCCGGGCGCTTATAGGGCATTTCAGGGAATTTCATAGCTCTTTCTCCATTCCTTCATTAATATAATGTTGCAGTGGCTGCCGATATTATTTTATCATACTTTTTTTTGATTTCCTACTTCTATAATGATTGAATGAAAAGTATATCGAATGTATACAGGTTTGCGCGGCGGTGAGTGTCGAGTTACATTGCCTAATAATATTTGCTCAATTATTTCTTCGCTTAAGTCAGCGCGGCAGAGCTTGCGGCGGCCTTTTAAACGTCCATCATCAATGTTCAAATACGTATTAGTTATAGTAGCTTATTATACTTATTTATGTTATAATTTAGTAAATTATGCTTACAGGAGAGGCATTTATGAAGAGAGCAGTATGTATACTGTTAGCCGCAGTCACGGCGTTACTTGGAATAGTCCCTTTAACGCAAGCGGCGGGCGGACAGGCCGCGCGCGCGGCGAGCGATGCGGATTTAATCGCCTGCTACCTAAAAGCCGTTCATGACAAGGATTATACATCGTACCTGAATCTATTAGGCGATGAATTCAGGGGCGATATTGAGCCGATGCTCCCGGAACTGATTGAGGAAAGGGCGGGCGTTGGAGCGATACAGTCGATCGACTTGGATTCGCTCGTTATCATGGCCGATCTCTCCGATACGGAATATTCCGAAATCGGCGGCGTTGATTCAGCCCGGCGTAAAAGCCCAGGCGTTAACTTGCGCAATTACCTGATAAAATGCGATATGAAGGTTTATCAGGATAACGAGTTCTTCTTCAACGGGATCAATTATTTGAGCATAACCTGCGGCGCCGAGGGCGGCGAAAGAAAAATCATCGACAACCGGCTGCCCCTGCCCGACGCGGTGGCGGAATATGAAACGGATCGGAGCTCGGCGCTTAATTACTTCAACGCGCGGTTTACGGAGGAGCGCGGCGGATTCTATATTTCGGATAAGTTCAGCGGCGAGTTTAAGGAAACGGCCTCTTACAGCGGCGTGATGCCGACGGCGATTAATGTTTACTTTTCTCGAGAGAACAAAATAAAAACGATAAAATTTAAAGAGTATTGCCGTGTCGTGATGGTCTGCGAGGAAGGGTATGAAAACCGGCAGACGGATTATAAAAAAGCGTTCGCTATCGCAATTAAGCACTTTGGGTGGTTCAGGATATTAAAACCAAGACCTGACACAAAATATCATGTTAGAGACGATGATGAGGATCAAGTATATAACCCATCAAGAAAGCCGGCCAATTACCCCACGTGCGACAGCGCCATGCTTTCAACATGGAACACGATTATGGTCAATTCGGGCAGGAACTTATTTAAGCCTCAATTCAGGCAGGGCGACGCAAGCTCTATAACTAAACCAACGCAATCTAAAGGGATTATGTACGAATACGAGGTATGGAAATCCCTGGTTCCGAGCGGCATGAGCTATGTGAGCGTGCTGAAATATTATTATAGCTATGCCAAGGAGATTTCTACCGGCGCGATCCGGGTCTGCTCCAACCACACGGGTACGTATACCGACAAAACGCCCTCCACCCATACCGTAAACAACTGCACGACCTGCAAGGTAAAGCTTACGGAAAACCACACCTTCAAGCCGCAGGGCCATAACATGGTCTGCCAGAAATGCGGGTACTCCGTAATCGCGTCAAGCCTGCCGGGGCCGGCTCCAATGCGGAACGCGCTGAATCAGCATCAATAAAGAAAAGGAGAACAGCTATGAAAAAAACGTTCATACTCATCATCAGCCTCTTTATGGTATTTGTGCTCGGCTGCTCGGGCGGCGCGGTTAAACCCGGCGGCGAAGCGACCGCCGCGCCTCCATCCGTTACAACCCCCGTCAACACGGATATAACCCCCTCGCCAGCCCCTTCAGCCGGCCCCGAGCCTGAACCGACGCCCATCCCGGATGTAGATGAGGCATACAAAATTTTAGAAGAATTTTTGCGCGGCTTTGGCTTTGGTGACGCCGAACATTTAGAGATTCCACCCGATAGGCTCAAAAACGGACTTTGGCGCGCCACATTCTATGATAAGCCGATAAAAAGATCCGCAGTCCTATTATGCGAAACGGAGGATTCTGATTTTCCGAAAAATAAAGTCCCCGGGGCTAAGGAGTACCGTCTCAGTTCATACGCGGTAAACGTTGTTTTTGTTGAAACGAATCCGGAATACTATAATCTTGAAACGTATGCGAAAGTACCTCATTATCTTGTCCATAAGGAGGAAACCAGCATGATTTACTCTGACGCAACGGTTATTCTTCTGAATGGGTTTGGCATAACTAATTCCTCTTACACAGTTCTCACCCCTACATTGCCGGGGGAGCTAAACAACTACATTAAATATGATTATGAACGCGTTATCGAAGGGCAAAAGGAAGCGGGTACGCCGCACAGTCTTTATGAAATCTATTACTGTGATAATGAGATTTTTTGGATCGAGCAATTATCCGATTTAGGCGTAAAGGGAAAGGACTGGGAATATAAGGGCTAGCGCTTAAACGCGGCAAACGCGAGCGTATATGCCCTCGCGTTTGCCGGCGAGTCATTTACCAAACAAACCAGGCTTTAAGTCAGAAGTAAAAGTGTTGACGAATATACATTCATATTATTAGGTTCCATCAGTATGTTACGGCGGTTATGATTTATTTCAAAGCCGCCGTTGTATATCGGAAGGCAAACTGCGTCCCTTAACGGAACACGGCGGTTTCGGAAAGAAGGTGCTTTTGTACTATTTATAATCCGTTTTTCCGTCCGCATGGCTATAGGGGCCGCTATGGAAAAGTAGCGGCCCCTATAGCCAGTGAATAACGTTTCCCGTTACTTCGGGCCGGCAACCCGAAGCAGAAGAAGCATTTTCTATTGCTAATTCAGATATGCAACATCCTGATCAAACGGTATAGCGATTTCTTTAAGTTCCGAAGAAGCCAAGTTAACCTCTTTGCTTAAATCTACACAGCATATACGGCAGTTTGTAGAAGTAGCGAAGTAAAATTTTAGACTTTCCGCACACATGACGGAAGTACACAAGGTTTTTTCGTAGTAAGGGCTTTTTGCCTCCGGCGGGGTATAGATTACGCCCTCCGGCACATCAACCGTTTCAAAAATATTGAACATTTTATTCACGGCATCTATTTCATTTTCCGGTGTAGGCATAAAGTTCTTAGAAAACGCAAGCCGGACAAACCTCGATACTGGAGTATAATCCCCAGGCAGTCCTAAAAACCCAGTTCCTTCTCCTAACTCACTGATCGTATAATTTACTACGGTCTGCCGCTCCCGGCTTAAGTTAGAAGTCCCCAGATAGTTTCGGAGGTTTATCTTATGCCATTCATAAGTCGGCGCATTCGTTAATACGCCCATTTCATTTCGGTAAATCTTAAAGCCATTTTCAAGAGGCTCCGCTACAACGGCTTCCCCTGTTTTGTCCGAAAACAGATAATGACATGGAAGTTCCATTTTTGTTTCCGGTTCATCAACCGGGTTGATATCACCTAACAGTTCTACGGCTTCTTCGAGATTCTTACATTTTCCCAATACAAAGGGCAGCAACAGCCCTAAATTAACATCATAGGCTGCTGTTGGTTTCGTGTTGAACTGAGTAAAATGTGGGAAGAACAGCAACGTTCCCATAAGCCCATGTTCATTCATTCCCTCTGTTAAGAACGGGGTAGGAAACATGGAAATGTTCATTCCAACGGTCGCATAATCCACAATCTGTTTATTGTTATCTTGAATGCCATTAAACGTTAAACCGATTTCATAATTTCGCGGTATTATGGCAACTTTATTAGCTGAAATATCTCCATATTCGTCATAAGTTCTCCCCAAAAAATGCTTTTGGTCTGCGGAACTACAATTAAAACTACTACAACTTGCTTTCATAAAAGCGCTCCTCTCAATTCAGCAAAACTTATTTGCTGTTTAAACTTTCTTATAGACTATACAAATAAGACGATAAATGTTAAAAAATTATATTATAGCGTACAAAAACAAACTAGTGATAAAGATTAATTTAAAATATAATAGCATATTAAAGATTAAACTTTTTAACAGTATATCGATGTGAATTGTGCCCAACGGCGGCCTTTAAGAATAAATAAACCGACTCTTTTAAATATAAATTTTCATTTTATAATACACAAATCCTAAATTATATATTGTAATATTAAATATACAAATCTCTTTAATTTAAAATGCAATATCAATCCATATCCATTAAATACAGTCCAAATAAAACTTTTGCCCAGCGTTGTTAAGAGCGAGAGCTCAAGCACAAACAGTCTATTTATATTTTGTTGTACATGTATTCATATATTTTTGTTTTTAGTGTAAAAAGCGCGCGTACTCGGCGCGCTTTTCATGCTTATTCTTTATTCACCTAAAAGAAGCTTGTTTAGCCGCATCATAAATTTGCGCACATTTTGCTTATTCATTGTAAAGTAGATTTTCGCCCCTGAAAAGCTTGGTTCCACAAAATGAATCTTTTGAAGCTTGTTCAAATGGTGGTAAACTGTCGTCCGGTTCACGTTGAACCTTTCAGAAAGCTCTTGCCCATAGGAGGGCCGATCCCGGAGCGTACACAATATATCGAACCGCGTCGGATCCGCCAAAAGCTTAATAATATCCGGGAACCGCATATCTACCGAGGCTTCGTTTGCGTTTGCCGTCTTAAACTCCTCTGCAAAAACACCTGCGAAAACCAGTACTTCGCGCTCCCCGCCGGATGTCCCGGGCGTTGTTAAGCATACGCCGTTGTATACCATCAGCATCGGGAACAGCGTTATGTCTCGGTAGGGTTTAAGGTTACAGAGCAATTTATCCCTCAGGCACTCGCGCAAATCCCCCGCTTCGCCGTACTTTTTGCCGAACGCCTCCAGAAGCGGCTTGTACAGCGTCTTTCGTCCCTCAATCTGCCGGGCGGCCTTGCATAATATGCCGGCAAGTTCGCCGATTAGTTCTGTATAAGACATGCCCGCGTCCATTATGCGCCATTTGATTTGCTCAGGCATCGAAAGTGATTTGAGGTACGCTGCCAGCCCCTTAAAATCCAAGCTTACTTTATTAAGCGCCGAATCAGTTTGGTTAAGCCCAAACAAGAAGTTTGAAATTACTTCCGGCTCACTCAGAACCGTCAGGGAACGAAACGCTTCTTCCGGCTCCGCGTCGCCAAACGCCGCGCCCCCCAAAAGAAGCGCCGCGATGTTGCATTGCGTTATTGGGGTGATTGGGTTGTTGCTTCCGTGAAAAAGGTACCGGAAGAAGAACTCAAGCCTGTCTCCTTCCACGTCAATTTGCTCATTCAGAAATGCCTCAAGTTGAATAAGCGGTGATAGCATTTCTTCAAGCTTTACGGTACTATCGCCAAAATCGGCCGCCATTTCGTCAACCCTGTCGCTTATCCTCTGCCCGTTTACCCGGTGGTTGAAATAAACAAGCGCTTCTAAAAGATATCTCGGCTCTAAACTGATACGCACGCCGCATACCTCCATATTCCATACGATTTATTACAACTGTTAAGATGCATTGATATTATACACCATATCTGACGCGCATGCATCAAGTAAACTTAAATTTCCTCCGGAAAAGACGCTGGCGGTTTATTTCATTCTATTTACTTGTGCTTTCTTATCAACGTACGACAACGACACAGAAATTTCTTTAGTCCTCCGGCGGGTCGATAGTACTTCCTCCAATAGCGCTCGGCGCTCTCGTACGGATGAATATTTTTGTATCCCCCTTCGATTTGCGCGCGCGGGGCATAATACGTTAATCCGCCTTAACTGAGTCCTCCGTTCCCACATAAATCCTTTGCGCACGAGGGGTGACAAGGCACGCCAGCTCATAGTTAATAGTGCCTGTTAAACCGGCCGCCTCCTCCATGCTCATGCCCCCGCCGCCGAGCAGCACCGCCGTTTCCCCTCGATGGACGTCCCCGCCGGTAACATCCGCCATGATCATATCCATGCACACCCTGCCGATCTGGGGATACCGCCTGCCGCCGATTACCACATAAGCCTGGTTGCCCAGCCGTCTTGAATACCCGTCCGCGTATCCGGCGCTGATAACCGCCATTTTCATATTGCCTGCGCTGCGGTAGGCGCGCCCGTAACTGACGCTTGTGCCCTCGGGCATGTCGCGAACCTGGCTCACTCGGGATTTAAGCGACATCACGGGCATAAGCTCCCCCTTCAAACGCGGCTGGTTATCCGGGTATAGCCCATAGAGCATAATCCCCTCCCGCACCATATCAAAGCGCGCCTCAGGCAGGTTCATAATGGCAGCGCTGTTTCCTATATGACAGGTTTCCGGCCGGATACCCTTGTCTGCGAGCAGGCCGAGCACTCTGGTAAAGTTGTCCAGCTGCCATGCGGTATACGCGCGCTCCTCCGGAATATCCGCCGATGAAAAGTGCGAATATACGCCGCTTATTTTCAAGCCAGGCAGAGCCCAAATGCGCTCTACGGCCCCCGCCGCCAACTCACATTGGATATGGCCCTGCGCCAGAATCCCGGCGCGGGACATGCCCGTATCCAGCTTAACATGGCACGACACCTGTATTTTTGCTCTAACGGCGGCCGCGCTCATGGCGCGGGCATGCTCCTCGTCGACCAATGTCTGTGTCAGTTTGTAGCGGCTTATCAGCTCCGCGTAGCCGGCCTCCGTATATCCGAGCACAAGGATCGGCAGGCATATCCCGTGCTCGCGCAGCTCAACCGCTTCGCTGACACAAGCCACCGCGAAAGCGTCCGCGCCGTGCTCTTGCAAGTATAAGCCGCACGCAACCGCGCCGTGGCCGTAAGCGTCCGCTTTGATAACGCACATAACCTTTTTGCCTGTTTTGCGGGCAATGTTAAAATTATGCATAAGAGCGCCCAGGTCAATTTCAGCCCAGGCGCGATAATCGGGGGCGATTCCCTCCATTTTTAACACCTCTAAAACCCGTAAATATTCAGGCCGCCGCCATTAACCGGCGAACGGCCCTAAAAAGCCCGAATTGGCTGCGTCGGTCATCGCTGGGCGCGGCGGATTGAACCCAACCCGGTTTTATGCGCGCGCCGCCAAATTACCGCCGTGCAGCCTTAGCGTATCCACCGCTCAGTTTTTTATTGCCTGCCGATGGTGGCGACCATGACCGCCTTGATGGTATGCATGCGGTTTTCAGCCTCGTCAAACACCTTCGAGCGTTTGGAGCGGAACACCTCGTCTGAAACCTCCATTTGGGTTATGCCGAATTTCTCATAGATTTCACGGCCGACATTGGTTTCAAGATCGTGGAACGAGGGCAGGCAATGCAGGAATATGGCCTCCGGGTTGCCTGTCTTTTCCATCATCTCCATCGTTACGCGGTATGGCTCAAGCAAACGTATGCGCTCGGCGAACTGATCCTCCTCGCCCATGGATACCCACACGTCCGTATAGATTGCGTCCGCGCCTCGCACATCGTCAATATTTTCGGAAAAACTGATTCTAGCGCCGGTTTCCTTTGCTACCTCCTGCATTTCCATTACAAGCCCCTCGTCCGGGAACAGGCATTTGGGCGCGATGCCGACGAATTCCATCCCCATTTTCGCGGCCCCTATCATCAAGGAATTGCCCATATTGTTACGCGCGTCCCCGACATACACGAGCTTAACCTTGTTCAGCGGTTTGCCGACGTGCTCGCGTATGGTTAAAAAGTCCGCAAGGATCTGCGTCGGATGGTACAGGTCCGTCAATCCATTCCATACCGGCACGCCCGCGTGCTTTGCCAAAAGCTCAACCGTTTCCTGCTTGAAGCCGCGGTATTCGATGCCGTCATAAAAACGGCCCAGCACCTTGGCGGTATCCTCCAGCGATTCCTTTTTGCCCATTTGGCTGTTGGAAAGGAACGTTACGTTCGCTCCCTCGTCAAACGCGGCGACTTCAAACGCGCAGCGCGTGCGGGTAGAGCTTTTATCGAACAGCAAAACGATGTTCCTGCCCTCAAGGAGCTTGTTGCGTATTCCGGCCCTTTTTTTGGCCTTTAAATCCGCGCTCAGATCGAGAAGGTAATGGATTTCCTCCGGTGTGAAATCCTTTAACGTAAGCAGATGTCGTCCTTTGAGATTTACAGGCATTTTATTTCTCCTTTGTAATATATTTTTTCTACATAACAGCTTGTGGCGGCACGAAGGAGCGCGCCGTAATCCGGTACAAACCGTATGATACTGCCAACTCCGTATTCCGGGCAAGCGGTCAAATCGACAAGCAGATGATCCGAACTCGCGCCAAGCGTTTCAACACGCGGATCCACCGGCCTTAACCCCCCTTGATCCGTATCCTGCCGACCGATGGCTAAAATCCCGCGCGCGCGCGGCCCCCTGTCGGCAAAGGAAACGGGTTCCCCAAACGCGTTCGCGCCTGAAGACCCGATGGGTTTTGACGGCTTAATCTGCCTTTCAACAAGCTCCGCCTCCAGAAGGAACGCGTCGGTATACAGCCCGTCCAGCGGCGCGCACGCGGCAGTGTCGTTCCCCAGCAGGAAGCTTTCGCCCAATCTGAGGTTGTTTATCCCATCGGGCATGGCGCCCGAAAGCAGCATGGTCAGGCTGCTCGAATTGCCGCCGGAAACAAGCGGTATAGACAGGGATAGCCGGCTGCGCAGCATATCGGCTATCTGTACAAGGCCTCCAAGATTATCGCAGTCTGGCAAAACCGCGCCGTAACAGGTAAGGTTTACGCCCACGCCGTAAAGCTCCAGCCAAGGCTCATGGGCCGCCGCTTCCGCCGTTTCCAGAATCTTTTCCTTGTCGCGGAAGAACACGCCTTCCCTGAGGTCCCCCATATCGATCATCAGCACGACCTTATGCCGCCTTCTCAGGCCTGCCGCGGCCGCGCCCAGCGCGCGTATGGTCTTTATTTCCGATTGAAGGCTGATTTCCGAGTTCGCGGCGATTGCCTCCGCCTCGGACGGCATGCCGACGCGTAGGAGCATACGCGGCTTAAGGCAGCCTTCCATCTTTTTGAGGTTTTGCACGCGCGAATCCGCGATATAGTCCGCCCCGCTCTCGCCAATAAGCCGTACCAGCGGTTTATCGGCGCACAGGCATTTGGTAACGATGGCGAGCGAAACGCCGCGCGCGCGGGCCGCCTCAGTTAAATAATCCAGATTGCGCTTGAGCTTAGTCAAATCAATCGTAAGCCTTGGATACATGTTTTTCTCCTTACAGCCTTCGCCTCGCGTGCGCGGCGTACTAACCATACAATTCAAACCGCCCGCGGCCGAAAGCCACGTCAATCATTTGAAAGCCCCAGGCTCCGTTTGAGCAAAGCCAGCGCTGCCTGAGGACGGCCCCGGCTCAGTACGCCCAGCGAAGCCATGATATAATCGCTGTCGTATAATACGCGGCTTTCCCCGGGCATAGGGTACAGCATCATGGAATCCCGGTTGCAGTCCGCTACGGCGCGCATAATACGCTCCCTGTTGGGAAGCCTTGTCAGCGCGCCGCCCGTGGCCACGAGGCTAAAGACGCGCGTTAGGTCCTTTCCCTCGGCTATCGTCCTGCGCCCAGAAGGCGTAAAAAGGTAGCGCATGCGCCCCGCGTGCCTCTTTATAGCCGTTAGCCCCGCCTCCAGGCACAGGCGCTCCGTAAGCTTAAACTGCTCCGGCGTTTCGGGAATGGGTTTATAAGCGTTCATAACGGCGTCCACATCCAGCCCCAGTTCTCCGCCGAGCCTCTCGGTACCAATCATCCCAACCAGATTTCCGGCGTTCACATAAAGCCCAAGATCCCCCTCCACCGTCCGTTTGGCGAACGGCTCTGGCGCGGTGGACATGGCGGCAATCTCGTCGGAGCCAGCCGTGACCGAGTGTACATCCGTGGTCGCGCCGCCGATATCCAGCACAGCCAAATCCCCGATATCGCTGTATAAAAGCTGCGCGGCCTCCATTACCGCGCCGGGCGTGGGCATGATGTTCCCCCGCACCATCTCGCGGATGCGTTCCATGCCGGGCGCTTTGGTTATATGCTCTTCGAAAACCCTGTGGATAATCCTTCGAGCAGGCTCAATATTGAGCTGATCGAGCCTTGGATACACGTTTTCCGTTATATAGCACGGCATATGTGCCTGTTCAAACAGGGCGGCTACGGCCTTTTGGTTTTGGATGTTCCCTCCGTATATGACGGGGCACCCCAGACCGGATGCGGCGATAGCCTCCGCGTTGTATAACGCCGTGTCTCGCTCCCCGTAATCCGTCCCGCCCGCAAGCAGGATGAGGTTCGGCCGCGCCTCGCTCAGCGCAATAATGTCCTCGTTACGGAGCTTTCCGGCGGTCGCCATTTTTACGATAGCACCCGCACCCAGCGCGGCAGCCTCCGCCGCGCGCACGGTCATATCATATACAAGCCCGTGCACGCACATCCTAAGGCCGCCCGCGGCCGACGACGTCGCATACATCTCGTCATAGGTTATCGGCCCGCCGCCGAGCCGGGCGCCTAAGTCCTTCACGGCGTTCTCAAGACCGACGCGCACATCCCCGTCCAAAACCGTGGTATCCGCCTGGCCTTGGCCGATAAACGCGGGCTCCCCGGCTTCAATGCCGTTAAAGCCGTTTACAAGCGTGGTCGTAGAGCCTATCTCGGCCACCAATACGTCGATATGCAATCAAAGGCCCCCAATCCGCCGCGCGTTGGACGCGCGAGTGTTTAATACCGTAATGGGACGCATGCGGCTTGCGACAGACTGCCTGTCCCGCTATCAAAGCCCATCGCGGGCAAATCATAAGCCGTTAACGCCCTTTGTCCATCTCGTTCCTGCGCTTAACAAGGAACGTCGCCACGTGCACGCCCCTGCTGCCCCGGCCAAAGCCTTCATCCGCGCCGTTCATCCGCGCCTGTTCAGGAGATACCTGCGTACCGCCGGCCACGAAAATCAGCTTGTCGCGCACGCCCATCTCCGTGGCGATGCGGTGGATGTTGGCGATGTTTTTATAATGGATGTCGTCATGGCTGATTATGGTGGAGGCCAGCATCGCGTCCGCGTTCACCTCAATAGCAGCGCTAACCAGCTTTTCGGGCGGTACGGACGTGCCGAGGTAATGAACCTCGATACCGTATTTCTCTATGCCGCCGTGCTTAATATCGATGATCTCGCGCAGACCTACCGAGTGCTCGTCCTCACCTACCGTCCCGCATACGACGCGCATGGGCTTGCGCTCGATCTCGGCCCGGATCTGCTCGTCGCTCATGACTTCGGGCTCCTTGGGTATTACAAGCTCGTCAATATTCACCGCAAACGGAACCTTGCCCTTGATCTCAATGCGCGTGCCCTCGGCCCCGTGCATGATCTCGCGGTTGATTACCTCCACCTCCGTTAGGTTCATGCGCCGACCGAACTCCAGCGCCGCCGCCTCGGCGACGCGCCTCTCAGCAGGGAAGAACATGGTAAGCATCACGGTGCCGTCCGCAAGCCACTCCATCTCCGGACGGATAAGCTTGCCGCCGGGCTGGGCGAATTCCCTGACCTGCTCCATGCGCACGGAAGCGTTGTCCGTTTCATCAAGCTCATCAATATATACGATTTTTTCAGGCCGCTCCAGCGTACACCCGCCGATTAAGGAAGCGGGGTCGCTCACGGCGGCTTCGTCGTACTGCGCCGCGTTATTGTACCCGTAATGCGCGGTGACGGGGGCAAAATAATCGGTTTCGCGCTTAAACACCGTCCCCGCGCCGATACCGCCCGAAGCCTTTCGCGCGATGCCGTCGCCGTTTCGCTCGGGATAATAGCCGCTGTCCACGAAAAAGCCCTGCTCAACCGCGTTGAAGTAGCCGCCAAGCTCCAGCATCTCCTCCATAAACAAAACGGCGCGCTCCTTAAGCTCCCTCGACTTATCGCGAAGGTAGCCGTCCTTCTTCAGCTCCACCATATCCATCAGCCCGTCCATGCCGACAAGCGCCTGCTTTGCCGTATCGCACGCCTCGATGTTATATATGTGCCATGGCACGTTGCGCCCCTCGTCCGGCGTGATGGTGGACTGAATATCCGCGCTGGTCAGCTTGGAGATGAGCATGTTGAGCACATGCGTCACGGTCGCTTCCCTCGTGGACGCCTCGATGTATTTCGTATTCATCTGCGCGCGCATGCGGTATTCCTGAAACAGCTCGCGAAGCGCTACGGCATAGGGTAAATCCATAAACACGCACGGCGCGGGCGTAGCTGTTGGCGGCACCGTGGACAGGCAGATATTCTCCTTGGGTACGCCCACCTTGGCCGAGAATATGGCGTTGATGGCATGCTGCACCATCAGCTCCGGCATCACCTTCCAGGCTTCGCGCGCGGTGGCGTTGGCGTTGTGCGCGCCGTCTATCTGCGCCATGCCCGCCCACGCGATAAGCTTTTTCGACTCGCACGCGTCCACAAACGAGCGCACCATATTGATGTTGCGGTAAATCACGTTATACTGCGGATCCTGATGCACGCCGTTAACGCCCTCCTCGGCGAACATCACCGCGATATCCGGGCCTGCCACGCCCGATACGTAGGAGTGGTAGTTGATGGGCCTTCCAACCTCGTCTTCAATCATATCAAGCGCTTTCCTCTGCGCGCGCACCTGTTTGCGCGTGATGGGCACGCCGCCCATCCCCTGGGGCGTGCCCTCTATAAGCCCGTCGAAGTGGGACTGCCCCGCCGTGCGGATAACCATGATATGATCCGCGCCATGGTGCGCCGCCATACGCATACGCCGTATATCGTCCTCAAATCGGCCGGAAGCGATTTCCGTCGTTATCACCGGGCCAGGCTGCGGATCGATGTTTCCAAAGTAATGCGCTGGCGGCAGCGGTACGCTTTTTTCCAGCGGCTCGGAACAGTCGCGGTAGGCGAAGGGCCCCATCTTGAGAGCCGGCGTTTTCTTGCGCCAAGTCCAGCCCCTGCGGCGGGGGCGATAGGACTCAAGATCCTTTAATATCTCGGAAACATCTATATTCTCATTCGGTTTAAGTCTGTACTCGCTCATGCCTTCTTACCTCCCAAAAAAGGTTTCGCGGCCTCGTCCCAAAGCCTGCCCTCCGCAAGCGCCAGACCCGCGCCCCGCACGTCCATGCCGCCGTCCCGGGCGAGGCGGTAAACCACATGGCCCGCGCCATGCCCCATCAGCCCGCGCTCCATGCAGCCATCCACAATCGCCTTCGCCTCCAAAGAGGAAAAGCCCATGCGAAGCAGCACGGAACGCTCGATGGCGGGCGTGGTGTTTTCATACCCCATTTTGAGCATGGGTTCCGTAAGCTGTTCGGCCAGCGACCAGAAGCGCTGCTCAAGCTCCTTATCGGAAAGCTGCCTTAGCGGCCCCCGGCGCTGTTCGTAATCATCGTTGCGTTTCATGATGCCTCCTTATAATTTTAGCTTTTTAGAAACAGCGGGTCAGGCCGTGATTTCGTGGACGCATTCAAGTGCAAACGCCCTGCTCGCTTTGGTTTCCCCGGCTAGAAAATCGATGTCCGCGTCCGTCGGGCGCTTGCCCTCCGGCAGGGAGTTTACCGCGTTGCGTATAAACGAACGCCTCAGCCTTTCCATATCGACGGGCCGCGCGCTGATAAGCGAGGGATGCGCGGGAAGTATAATATCCTTGCCAGGCGTTTCCTCCGAAGGGTCGCCGAAGCGAATTTCTATCCCGTTCTTTCGCGCAAACGACAACTGGGCGTTTACATGCTTGCCCGCGCCCGTATACTCCGTTTCCTGTACGATGATGATTTCATCCTCGCCCATACGCTGCGCCAGGCTGAACGCCGCGGCCAGAGACGTGTTGCCCGCCGGGCCCTTTTCAAGCCCCTCCAGCGATGCGAGCGCTTCGGTCATATAGAACACCTCCCCCTGATTGACGGTATAATATTCATCCATATATCTAAGCGGGCGCGCCGCGCTGCGCGGCACGTCGGATCGATCCGGCCATGTCGAAAAGGGTATACCAAAGCCCGTATGCCCTGTGGTGAAGGATTTAAGGTTAAACTGCGCGTCCGAGGCCATATGCAGCCCCTTTAGGTTTACGCTCGCGCCGATTACCTTCGCGCCGCAGCCCGCCTTAAGCAGCCCTCTCGCCGTGCCGGTCAGGTTTCCGCCGCCCGCGTTGGTGCATACCACCGCATCCGGCTCCCTTCCCGTCTGCTCCCGGCACTGGCGCGCTATCTCAAACCCCAGCGTTTCCACGCCCGCGACGCCGAACGGCGTATACAGAGAGGCGTTGAAGTAACCCGTTTCCTCCAGCATCTTTAGGCATACATAGAACAGCTCCGGCCCGACCGTGAGCTGCACGACCTCCGCGCCCAGCGCCTCGCACTTTCGTGCCTTCTCAATGATCTCGGGCTGACCGACGCCCCTTGAATCGTAGCACTCCTGCACGACGATGCATTTTAGCCCCGCCATCGCAGCCGTTGAAGCGACCGCCGCGCCGTAATTGCCGCTGGTCGCGGAGATAACGCCTTTATAGCCCATCCGCTTCGCGTGGTGGATGGACGTGGCCGCCCGGCGCACCTTAAAGCTGCCCGACGGATTTGAGGCCTCATCCTTGATAAAGATGCGGGCGCCCTTCCCCGGCCCGGCCAGCTTGCGCGCGAGCGCCGTTATGTTCTTAAGCTCCATTAGCGGCGTGTTTCCAATACAAAACGCGCGCTGTATGTCGATGATATCCTCAATCCCATAGCCCGTGCCGGCCATCATGCCTTCGTAGTCAAAAGCGATGGAGCCGCTCTCATACAGCCCGTAATCCATGCCGACGGCGGACTTCATAATTTCATTCCTGCGCGCCATCACCGCGCCGTAGCTCATATCACGTTCCATCACGCTTCGCCTCCGAACAGTATTTCCCGGAGCGTATCGCCGATTTCGAGCAATTCCGGTACGAAATCGCCAAAATCATGATGATAGGCCGGGTTAACCTCAACCAGCGCGCCGCGCTCGCGGCGGCCGGTGCGGGTAATCACCTCGGCTTGTTCGCCCATATGGGCGTCAGAAGTAAGATAGCCCTTCACCCACATCTCCAGCGGTACGCTATGCGTATCCTCAGGAACCTGATTAGCGCGCGCCTCCGGCTCCAGAACCGTTCTGTGTATGCGGGCGTATTCGCCTCGTTTCGCCATGACTACGCCTTCCTTCCAGCCTTAATATAGTCCCTGAAGTCGCCCATTATCGCCCTCGGTACGGGCAGATCCAGCATTGTGACCAGCCCCGGATCCGCGTTGATGACGTGGGGTATCATATTAACCACCATGGCGATGGTCCCAATCCCCCCGTCCACCTCGGGTTGAATTGCCATATTCACATCCGGGCTGCCTTTTAATACGATATAATCACCCGTGTGCGTACCTTCCATCTCCGGCTCTATCTGCTGCGGATGCACCATCTCGATCTTCATCTCGCCGCCGACATATCCCTGCCCGGTCATATTTACGCCGGCCACGTCGCCCGCCGCGGCAAAACCGTAGGGGGATCTGCGGTCAACGCTGGTAATGATGGGCTTAATCTGCTGTTCAAATTTATCCACCTTCCAGCCAAGAGCCTCGCCTATCATGCCGATGGACTCCGCAAAGCCCACATGCCCGGCCAGCGTGCCGTCTTCAACGCCCTTGTTGAACGCTTCGGCGGTCAGCCCGACGCCCTGCTCCTCCATCACAGCCGGCCCGAACGGGGAGAGGCTGTTGACGCGCCTGCAGAGCACATGCTCCACATCCGTCATGCATCCGGAAAGGCATACCGCTAAAAGATCCATCATCAGGCCCGGGTTGATGCCCGTACCCAGCACGGTAACGCCGTGCTCGCGGGCAATCCTGTCCATCTCCTCAGCCAGCTCCGGCTCCTGCGCTTTGGGGTAGCTCATCTCCTCGGCGGTGCACACCACATTCACACCCTGCTTTAGAACATACGCAATTTTGGGAAACGCCTTTTTTGTAAACGAGTCGGTTGCGATAACGCATATATCGCAGCTGCCGCCCTTCACCACATCCTCAATATCAGGCTTGATGGTCACATCCGGCCTGTGCTCCATGCCCAGCACCTCGAACATGCCGCGCCCCACGCGCTCCGGATGGATGTCGCACACGCCCGTTATCTGTACGCCTTTTTTGCGCAGCAGCACCCTGGCGACGCCGGAGCCCATCGCCCCAAACCCCCAAATCGCAACCCTGACGTTATCCATCTTATACCTCCTGAATCAAATAATGCAAAATGCCCTATGTTATCTTATTTTTCTAATTTTATTATATCATTCAATATGCATAAAAGAAAGTATATTAACAACCCGTATGCATTTTATACCCAAGTAATAATTTGGTTATGCTGCATAATGGAGCCCGCAAATTCCCCCCCTGTTGGCAAAACCGTTTTTATGTCATGATAGCCACCCTGTCTTGCAAAACCCGCCTGCGCAAGAAAACCGCTTATCGCTTATGACGCGCGCGATTTATTCCCGTTCCCAAAACCTGCTCAGCTCGTTCGGAAGCGTTTCCGGCGTAACTGAAGCGCAATGACTCCAATGGGGCGGGAAAAGGCGGCGGTACACGGGTGAGTTGAACCTGTCGTCAATAAGAAGCACCGCCCCCTTGTCCCCCTCCCCGCGTATGACGCGCCCGGCAGCCTGCATCACCTTGTTAAAGCCGGGATACCTGTACGCGTACGCAAACCCGTCCATACCTTTGGATTGATAATAATCCCTCAGCATATCCGCGTCCGGCCCCACGCGCGGCAGGCCCACGCCGACGATAACGGCCCCTATAAGCCTATTGCCGGGCAGATCCACGCCCTCGGCGAACACGCCGCCCAGCACGCAGAACCCCGTAACCGGATTTTTCATATCGTTAAAGCGCGCCAAAAACTCGCAGCGCTCCGGCTCCGGCGCGCCCGCCCGCTGAATTATCGCCGCCACGCCCGGATGTTCCGCGGCAAACCGCTCATATACCCGGCCCATGTATTCATAATTCGGGAAATAAACCATATAGTTGCCGGGGCGCGCGCTGACGAACGCGTAAATCATATCCGAGACGCCGCCGATGTTCGCCTCGCGGTGCGCATACCTGGTGCTGAAGCTCCCGGACGCGAAAAGACCGAAACGACCCGGATCATAGGGGCTTGGCAGCATCAAAGCGCCGGCGTCCTCCCCCAAGCCAAGTACGGTCTTATAATAATCAAGCGGGGAAAGCGTGGCGGAAAAAAGCGCCGCCGCCCGTCCCTTGCTTAGGCATTCGTCAATCTTGGGTGCGGGGTCCATACAGCACAGCTTAACGGATACGTCCCGGCCGCGGATAAGGAGCATCGTAGAATAGGTATCGTCAAACATGTCGTAGACGCGCTGGAAAAAACGCGCGTCGAAATACAGCGAAAGCAGCTCCTTTTCATGCGCGCCCCCCTTATCGCTCTCAAGGTACGCCTCTGCCGCCTCCAAAAACAGGCTCAGCGCCGCCATCAGCCCCTCCGGCCTTTCATGAATTACCAAAGCATCCGTTTCCGCCTCCTCGAGGGCGTGCCGCACGGATATGAACGCGCTGTTCACCCTCGTGAGCGCGGAGCGCAGGCGCTTGGTTTTGTTATCCTTCAGCAGGCCGTTTTTAAAGGAGAGAAACGCGCCCTTTAAAAGCCGCGCGGAATACATTTCCCTCGCACGGTCGGCAAGGTTATGCGCCTCATCCACCAAAAACAGGTAATCGCCGGTCTTTCCCTCAAAAAACCGCTGGAGCCGGGCATTAGGGTCAAACAGATAGTTATAGTCGCCGATTATCGCGTCGGACCAAACGGCGATATCCAGCGAGAGTTCGTGCGGGCAAAGCATATATTTCTCCGCCAGCTCAGCCGCGCGCTCACGGGTTATCGCTCGCTCTTGATTGAGGATTTGAAAAAGCGCGCCGTTCACCCGGTCAAAATAATCCCGGGCGTAGGCGCACCTTTCAGGTATGCACGCGCGCTCCTCAAGCGGACACGCTTTATCCTTGGATGTAAGCGTGATGGAGCGCAGGTTCGCGTTAAGCATGCCGACCGCGTCCTGAGCGGCGCTTGCGGCCACGTTTTTTGCCGTAAGGTAAAAAAGCTTATCCCCGAACCCCTCGCCCATAGCCTTGAAGCAGGGGAATACGCAGGAGAGCGTTTTGCCCACGCCCGTGGGCGCGGAGGCAATCAGCCGCGCGCCGACGCGCGCGGCGCGGTAAACGTTGGCCGCCAGCTTGCGCTGGCCTTCGCGGTACGCAGGGAACGGGAACTCGAGCGCCCTTAAGGACACAGCGCGCTCCTCCTTCCACGTTAGCGTCAGCCTTGCCCATGGCCCGTACCGTGTTAACAGATCCAGGAACTCTTCCTTGAGCCGCTTTGCCTCGTAACGGCGCTCAAACCTCCTCTCCTCAAGCGTGTCGATATTGCAGTACGTGAGCCTTACATACGCCTCATTCAGCCCCTGATCCTTGCACAGCATATACGCGTAGCAAAGCCCCTGCGCCCAGTGCGCGGGATATTCGTCCCCGCGCAAGGGTTCTAGGGGCCTGTCCGTGGTTTTAATCTCCTCAATAGCCGGAATGCCGCCGACGTCTGTTACGCCGTCCGCACGCCCGTAAACCTTATAGTCAACGCCGTCAACCGTTTCCGCAGCGCTGAGGGAGAGCTCAGCACGGTAGCCCTCCCCCCTTGATTTTTGAAGCATGCGGTGAATGCGCCCGCCTTTTACGGCGCGGTCAAACCCCGAAAAACGCGCGTCAATGCTGCCGCTTCGGAGAAGGAATTCCACAAGCTGCCTGACTGGAAGCTTCAGCTCCATTTTTATGTTAGATCCCCCAATACGGCTTCATAGATCTCATCGGCAAGGCCGGTTATCCTTTGAAGCATTTGAGCGCCGCGCGCGCGCAGATCTTCCGCGAACGCCTTATCGGAAATGCCGCCCAGATTGATGAGCACATTGAGCCACGCGCCCATTGCCGCCGACTTAATGTTTAAAGCGCCAACGCCCAGATCGCTCGCGCAGTTGGGGTTGACCGAGCCAATACAGGGGTGCAGCAGCTCCACGGCCGCAAGGCACCGTTCCATCAGCGAGAACGGGACCAGCGTCGCCTCCTTCGTTGCCGCCTGAAGCGCAGCCTTTCGCGCCTTTTTCTCCTCATCCGTGGATTTAGGCAGCTTGAGCGCGCCCATGACTTTATTAAACGCCTCGGTATCCTCGTCGATGCTCTGTACCATTTGAGAGCGGATAACGCCGCCGCGCTCGATTACGCCCTGCATAAGCTCCTCATACGCCGCAAACTTCGGCCTGCCCGCCGTAAGCGAGGCGGCCATCGTGCCAAGCCCCGTCCCGATAGCGCCGCACAGCGCCGAAGCGGAGCCTCCGCCCGGAGCGGGGGCAGAGCCTGCCAGCAGATCCAAAAATCGGGTTATTACCATCCCCGATAAGGGAGCTTCCTTTATACGCACCCCGTTTTCCACCGCCGCGCGCCCTCTTTTGAAAACCGTGAGCGCCTGGTTCGTGCCGTAGCGGTAGAAAATCCTTTCAAGGTTCGGAGCGTCCCAAATCACGATATCCGCCTGCTTGCCCGGCTCAATCGTGCCGAGCTTATCCGCCCTGCCGACAGCGGCGGCGGCGTTGAGCGTTACGGCCGTAAGCGCCTCCTCCGGCGTCATAGAGCAGCGTATGCACGCGAGGCACATGGCGAACTGAAGGGACATGCTCGGCGTGGAGCCGGGGTTGAAATCGCTCGCTATCGCCACGGGTACGCCGGCCTCTATCAGCCTGCGCGCCGGAGCGTATGGCTTATTGAGGTAGAACGAGGTTGACGGGAGCAGCGCCGCGATAACCCCTCCGGCGCTTAGCGCGGCCACGCCCGCGTCCTCAACGGCTATCAGATGCTCCGCCGAAACCGCGCTGAGGCGGCCGGCGACCTCAGCGCCGCCGATAGCGTTGATTTCATCCGCGTGAATTTTCGCGCCCATGCCGAGCGCTTTGGCCGCTTGCAGGATACGTTCGGACTCCTCCGCCGTGAAAGCCGCCGTTTCGCAGAAAACGTCGCAAAATTCCGCAAGTTCCGCATCGTGAACGGCAGGAAGCATTTTATCAATTACAAGGCGGATATACGCCTCCCTATCGTTTTTATATTCCTCCGGCATGGCGTGCGCGCCCATAAAAGTGGATACCACCTCCACATCCTCCGTTTGGTTGAGCTTCGCGGCGACCCTGAGCTGCTTAAGCTCATCCTCAACCGTCAGTCCGTAGCCGCTCTTGGCCTCGCATGCCGTAACGCCTTGAAGCAGCATCCCTTCAAGAGCGGCCCTTCCCTTTTCAAAAAGCTCCTCCTCCGTCGATTCACGGGTGCTTTTTACCGTTGAAAGTATTCCTCCGCCGTCCTTTAGTATATCGAGGTACGGCACGCCTTTTAGTTTTAAGGCGAACTCGTGCTCGCGCCAGCCGCCGAATACGAGGTGCGTATGCGCGTCCACAAGCCCGGGGGTGACGAGCCTGCCGCAAGCGTCAATTAGCTCTGTTTTCGCGTCCTGATACTCCGCGGGCGGCTCCCCCTCTCCCACCGCCAAAATGGTTTCGCCCTTTATAGCGACGTACGCGTTATTCAATATCGTTATGTCGCCCTGCCCCGCGCCCGCCCGGGCCGTATCGCCGGAGGCGGTGGCAAGCGCGCCGATCGAATGGATGATTTTATCCGCTGCCATATTCTCTCCTTACATCAGGTGGTTTTCAAGCACCTGGGATTTTTTGTCAAACCCCTCGAGCTTTAGGTAATATTCCGCCGTATCGATAAGCGCATCCATAGGCGTAAGGCCGATGATTTCACTGCCGATAATACGCGCGCCGTACCGTTCGGCCTCGATGCGCACAAGCTCGAACACGCGATAAAGGGGCGTTGCGGCAAAATTGCACATGTTGATGGACACCTGCGCGATGTTTCTGTCCTCAAGCATAACGCCGATGGATTTTACGTGTTTGAGGCCGCCTCCCGATTCGCGTATGGTGCGCGCTATCTTATCGGCGACGCGTATATCCGGCGTATCGAGGTTGATATTATAGGCCACGAGCGGCATGCGCGCGCCCACCGCCACGGCCCCGGCCGTAGGATGAACGTCCGTGCCGAAATCCGGCCGCCATTTTTCCTCCTTCATCTTTTGCCCCATACCCTCAAACTGGCCCTTGCGGACTGCCGCCAGGTTCTTGCGGTGCGGCGCTGACGCCGATTCTTCATATAGGAATACGGGGATGTTCAGTTCGTCAAATATGCGGCTGCCGACCGCCCGTGAAAGCTCGATGCACTCGGCCATCGTAACCTCTTTAATAGGCACGAACGGAATCACGTCGATAGCGCCCATGCGCGGATGCTCGCCCTGATGGGCCGTCAAGTCGATGTTCTCCGCCGCCGCCTTAGCCAGCCCAAACGCGGCGTCCGCCACGCCCTCAGGGCTCCCTACCATGGTGATAACGCTGCGGTTGTGGCTTTCATCGGAGGAATAGTTGAGCAGCGCGACGCCCGGCGTGCCGCGCACAACGTCCACCAGCCTCTCAATCAAATCCTTTCTCCTGCCCTCGCTTACGTTGGGTATGCACTGTATCAGCTTCGCCATAAAAATGTCCCTCCCGCATTATTTGTTCGCCAGTGTCTTTTCAACAATGTTCTTTACCATATCCTCATCCGCCAAGTATGGCAGCGTAATATGATCCGTTCCCGCGTTATCTGTGTTATACTGCTCGCAAACGCCTATGGCGTTTGTGTTTCTCGCCCACGCGCGGCGGGCCACGCCGCCCATGGTATCCCACGGCATCGCCATGGATAAGATGGTATCGACGCTATAGCTCCCGTCGAGCACCATGCCGAACCCGCCGTTTATCGCCTTGCCAATACCCACGCCGCCTCCGTTATGCAGCGCGATAAGGCTCATGCCCCGCGCGGCGTTGCCCGCAAAGCAGTGCGTCGCCATGTCCGCCATAATGTTGGAGCCGTCCCGGATGTTTGCCGTTTCTCGAAACGGCGAATCCGTGCCGCCCGTATCGTGGTGATCCCGCCCAAGCATGACCGGGCCTATTTCCCCGTTTCGGACCATCTCGTTGAATTTGAGGGCGATTTTCGTCCTGCCCATAGCGTCCTGATAGAGGATGCGCGCCTGCGTCCCTACCACCATCTTATTTTTCTTCGCGTCCCGAACCCAAACGTAATTATCCCTGTCCTGATATCTGCGGTCAGGGTCTATCAAGCTCATGGCCGCCGCATCTGTCTTATCCAGATCCTCCGGCTTTCCCGATAAGCAAACCCAGCGGAACGGGCCGTAGCCGTAATCGAACAGCTGCGGGCCAAGTATATCCTCCACATAGGACGGGAATACAAAGCCGTCCTTTTCGTCCGTCCCGTTCCTGCAAACGCCCGGTACGCCCGCGTCGTATACCGCCTTAAGGAAGCTGTTTCCATAATCGAAGAAATACGTACCCTTCTCATGGAGCGCGCATATCAGCTCGTAATGGCGGCGCAGGGATGCGTCCACCAACCTGGCGAACCCCACCTTATCCTCGTCCAGCATGCGCGTGCGCTCTTGAAAATCCAATCCCTGCGGGCAATATCCTCCGTCATACGGCACGTGGCACGAGGTTTGATCGGAAAGCAGATCCACATGTATTTCGTTTTCAAGCAGGTACTCAAGCAGATCCACAACGTTCCCATGATACGCTATGGCGCACGGGCGCTCAGCTTTGACTTCCTCAAGCGCCCAATTTACGCAAAGCGTTAAATCATCTGAATAACGGCTTATCCAGCCCTGTTCATAGCGCGTCATCACGCGGGAAAAATCGACCTCCGCGATGATGGATACCGCCCCGGCGATTTCGGCGGCCTTCCCCTGCGCTCCGCTCATGCCGCCAAGCCCCGCGGATACGAACAGCTTGCCCGCAAGATCCTGATCTTTATCTACGCCAAGCTTCAGCCTGCCCGCGTTGAGCAGCGTATTAAAGGTGCCGTGCACAATTCCCTGCGGCCCGATATACATCCAGCCCCCGGCCGTCATCTGCCCGTAATTCGCCACGCCGAGCGCGGCGGCGCGGTTAAAATCCTTCTGATTGTCGAACATGCCCACCATCAGCCCGTTTGTGAGAATTACGCGGGGCGCGAGCTTATGGGAGCGGAAAAGCCCCAGGGGATGGCCCGATTCGATAACAAGCGTCTGTTCATCCGTAAGCGCCTCAAGATACTTTTTGATAAGCCGGTACTGCATCCAGTTCTGGCATACCTGCCCCGTTTCGCCGTATGTTACCAATTCGTAAGGATACAGCGCCACGTCAAAATCCAGGTTGTTGTCGATCATCACCTGAAACGCCTTTCCCTCAATACACGCCCCCCTGTATTCGTCGATGGGCTTTGCGCTAAGCGGGCCCTCCGGCCTGAAACGGTACCCGTAAATCCGCCCATGCTCCATAAGCTCCGCCATAAACTCGCCCGAAAGCGCCTTATGATGCTGCTTTGGTATATATCTGAGCGCGTTTTTTAGCGCCGTCTCCATGTCTTTTTTTGAAAGCTGCGCCTCCCTGCGCGGCGCGCGGCGGACGCCGGGCGCGAACGCCGGATAAGGAGGCAGGGCTTCGTCAAGCTTAATCGTCGTGGCGTCGTCTATGTTCATCGTTTCTCTCCTCCTGATTCCTTTATTCAAATTCCGGCAGCATGGCCTGTACTATGCGCTCTATCCGGCCGCTTCGCACAAGCTCGTTCATCGCGGCAATATCCAGGCGCAGTTCCCTGTCCTTATCATAAAACCCTACCCGTTCGCGAACAAGCTTAAATACCGCCTGATGGACGGGTGAAACCCCGCCCTTTCTCAGCTCAATGCCCTGCGCGGCGGCCATCAGCTCGAAAGCCAGCACGGAAAACACGTTCTCCACAATTGTGCGGCATTTTCTTGCCGCCGTCGTACCCATGCTCACGTGATCCTCCTGATTGGCGGAACTTGGAATAGAGTCAACGCTCGCCGGATGCGCGTGCACCTTGTTTTCCGAGACAAGCGACGCGGCGCTGTACTGGCAGATCATATAGCCGGAGTTGAGCCCGCCGTCCGGCGTTAAAAACGCGGGCAGCCCGCAGCTGAGCGCAGGGTTCACAAGCCTTTCCAGCCTGCGTTCCGAAATTGAGGCGAGCTCCGCGGCGGCGATGCCCAGGTAATCCATCACAAGCGCGACCGGCTCGCCGTGGAAGTTGCCGCCGGAAATCACGGCTTCATCCTCTGTAAAGAGTATGGGGTTATCGGTCACGGAATTAATCTCCGTTTGCAGTATTGAGCGCACATGCTCCAGCGCGTTTCGCACCGCGCCGTGCACCTGCGGTATACAGCGAATGGCGTACGCGTCCTGCACGCGGAGGCCTTTTGAGGCTTCTGCCGTCGGGCTGCCAGCCATGAGCATGCGTATGTTGGCGGCCGCGCGCGCCTGGCCGGCATGCGGGCGGACCTCCTGTATCCGCGGATCGAACGCGTCCATCAACGCTAAGAGCGCCTCCATCGTCATGGAAGCCGTGATATCCGCAAGCTGCGCCGCGCGCATAGCGTCGTACCAGCATAAAACGCCGATTGCGCTCATGCACTGCGTGCCGTTAATCAACGCCAGCCCCTCCTTAGCCTCAAGGCTGAACGTTTCAATCCCTGCCCTCTCCATAGCCTCTTTGCCCGGCATGCGCTCGCCTTTATAAACCGCCTCCCCCCTTCCGAGGAGCACTAGCGCCATGTGCGACAGGGGCGCAAGATCCCCGCTCGCCCCCAGCGAGCCCTGTTGGGGGATAACCGGATGCACGCCGCGGTTGAGCATTTCAGCCAGCACCTCTACGATGGCGGGCCGTATCCCTGAATACCCCTTGCAAAGCGCGTTTGCTCTTAACAGCATCATCGCGCGCGCCGCGTCCTCCCGCAGGGGCTCCCCTACTGCGACGCAGTGGCTGAGTATAAGATTTTCCTGAAGCAGGCCGCTCTTATCCCTGCCGATGGATACCTTGCTGAATTCTCCGAAGCCCGTGCTGATACCGTAAGCCGCGCGCCCTTCATCCAATATTTTTTCAACCATTGCGCGGGAAGCGCGCATCGCTTCCATAGCCGTAGCCGAAACCTTCACCTTTGCCCCGTAACGCGCAACGGCAACGGCCTGCTCAATCGTCAGTCCGCCGCCGTCAATCGTGACGCAATCAATAGCGTGATGGCTGCAATCCAAATCAATCACTCTCCTTTATTGATGCTAAGCCGCGTTAAACGGCCCAAAACGCCGCTGCTGCCGGCCGATTTTTAATGCGTCAAGCGAGCCCGGGCTTATTCTCATATCTAGGCAAACGCAATCCAAGCCGGCCTTATAATTAACGTGCGCCGCGTTCGCGGCAAACCGCCGCCGGCGCTTTTTTTGATCCAGAATAATAGTAGCATCGGCTAAATGGCGTGTCAATCGGGCTTCATGCGCATTATCATCATATATCTATTACATCCCCTCAGGCTTATCGCCGCATAATCAGGCGACGGACCGTTTATATACAATTATGTGAATATTTTAGTTAAAATCATTAAGAAATGAATAAGACCCTTGCTTTGAAAGCGATAAGAAACTATAGTTTATAAAAGGAGGCGATGTTCATGCGGGAGCAAACGCCCATATATATCGCTATAATCGGCGATATGATTGATTCAAGAAAAATTGACGCGCGAAGGGAAAGCCAGCGCCGGCTTAAAGACGCCCTGCATGCTGTAAATGTGAATTATGAGGCTGAAATCGCGTCCAAATTCATGGTGACGCTTGGCGATGAGTTCCAGGGCCTTCTCACGTGCGGAGGGCATATATCGGAAATCATCTCGAGCATTGAGTCCAGCATGTACCCCGTTCGATTCCGGTTTGGAATAGGAGCGGGCGGGATAACCACCGATATCAACCCGGATATTCCGCTCGGAGCCGACGGCCCGGCCTATTACAACGCCAGAATGATGGTGGATAAGCTCAAGGCGAACGAAAAGAAAAACCGCGCGCCGGACATGGACGTTCTGTTTAAAACGGAGGTTGACGAGCGCGATACGCTCCTTAACGCCCTGTTCTCTCTTTGCGCGGCGTTGAAGAAGAGGTGGACGCGCCGCCAGTCGGAGGTTGTATACTACTGTTTAACTCATGGCGATCATCAGTTGCACGCGGCAAATTCACTGGGCGTAAGCCAGTCGAGTATACAGAAAAGCCTTGCCGGGGCGGATTATTATACCTATAAAAACGCTATGGACGCCGCATCCATAACATTGGCGCAAATAGGAGCACAGGATAATGTTTAAGTATTTCGCGCTATTTTTAGTTGGCCATATGCTCGGCGATTATTATCTGCAAAGCGATAAGCTCGCGAAGCGAAAAAACAGTTCGTTGATTGGGCTAATGCAGCATTCGGTTATCTACGCGATAGCCATGATGGCGGTTATAATCCCCGTTTTGTCCCCGGGCGCGTTAGCGTCGGCCGCCGCGCTGTCCGTAGCTCATTTTGCGCTTGATTTTATAAAAACGGCCTATATCCGGCGAAAGAGCAAGCAAGCGCCCTGGCGGCTTCAGGATGAGGGCTGGCTTTTGTACCTTATGGATCAGGGCGCGCATATCGCTTGCATGCTGGCCGCAGCCTTTATCCTATCGGCAAACGGCGCCGCGCCAAAAGCGCTCGCATTCGCCGCGGATTTTTTCAGAATCGTCGGGATATCCGCGTTCACCTGTCTAAAATGGTTCGCGGTCCTTCTCTTTATCTGGAAACCCGCAAACGTCACGATAAAGCGGGTTTTATCTCGCTATAAGCCGGAAGAAGCGCTAGAGCCCGGCACAGGCGTAAGGCAGGCCGGCGCGCTTATCGGACTATTGGAACGGCTGATTATGGTGATATTCCTCTCAATCAACCAATACGCCGCAATAGGCTTGGTGCTTACGGCTAAATCCATAGCGCGTTACGACAGGATATGTAAAGAAAAAGATTTTGCGGAATACTATCTGCTCGGCACGCTTTTAAGCGCGCTGCTGTCGATTCTTGCATATATATTGATTTTTTAGGATAAGCGATTCCCTTTAAAGTGCAATCGCCCGTGTATATGAAGCGTGCGGCGGGAATGATGTGGATATGGGAATGTAGAAAGGAAATGGGTTTTATGAACGGATTGATTTACTTTTTTCTGCCAGGATGCCCGTTCTGCCGCCAGGCGCAGGAATACTGGGCGGAGCTTGAACGCGAGGAGCCAAAATACGCCGGCATCCAAGCGGTTAAAATTAATGAACGGGCGCAGGCCGATTTAGCGGATCGTTTCGATTATTGGCTTGTGCCGTGCTTTTTTCTCAACGGGCGCAAGCTGCATGAAGGGGCGGCGGATAAGGCGCAGATTCGGGCGGTTCTAGATCAGGCGCTCTCCGAGCTATTGTAAAGGGATTCTCATAACTCAGGCTTCCGCCGGGTTAAGATGCATAGCGCGATAATACCGGCGGGCGTTTCCCTTGTTTTATTACGTTGAGCCATAAATAGAGCAACAGAGTTGAATATTATGAATAATGCGTATAAACAGATTCTTAGTTTTTTGAAGGAAAAGCCGGAGCTGTACCAGAGAAGCACCGCGCCTCTTTGGGACGACGCGCATATTTCCGGCGAAATGCTCAAGGCGCATTTGGCTTTTGACGTTGACGCCGCTTCGCGCAAACTCTCATTCATTGTAAGTTCCGTAAATTGGATTGCGCGCAATTATTTAAAGGAGGGCGAATCAAAGCTCCTTGATTTGGGTTGCGGCCCCGGCCTTTACGACGAGCTGTTTCATATGGCGGGGTTCTCGGTTACGGGAATTGATTTGTCAAAGCGCTCCATCGAATACGCTAAAAAGAGCGCGAAAGCTAAAAACCTTCGCATTGAGTATCATTATCAAAACTATCTTGAAATCAACTATGAAAACATCTTTGACGTTGCCGTACTGATATACTGCGATTTTGGGGTCCTTACGCCTGTTGATAGAAAAAACCTGCTTTTAAAGGTCAAAAAGGCGCTCAGGCCGGCCGGGAAGCTGATATTGGACGGCTTTACAAAAAACGAATTAAAAAGCTTTGTTCCGGGCCGTACCATTGAATACTGCGAGGGGGGCTTTTGGTCGATATCCCCTTATGCTTGTATTCAAAGCAATTATCTCTACCCGGAAACGGAAAACTATGTAGAACAATACCTTGTGATAACCGAGGACGGCTGCCAATGCTATAACAACTGGAACCAGGTTTACAGCGCCGCCTCACTTGGGAAAGAGCTGGCGAACGCCGGGTTTGAGCGAATTGAGTTGTACGGCGACGCGGCGGGCAAGCCCTTGTCCGAAGAAAGCCGCACAATCTGCGCGGTCGCTTGGTAAACCGTCTATATCTAAATAATACATATAATCAGCATAATAGGCGCGTACATTGCCCTTCATGAATTATATAAATGGGGTTGAGGCGCCGTTTCACATATCATTTTCACGTTCGCAGCGGTTAGCGGCCCCGCTTTAAATGCTGCTCCCCGGTTTATTGCATACTCAACGCCGTAACCCAAAAGCAGATTGCCGCGGCAAGTGATATAGGCGTCATCACGTACCTTTCCTTCGCGCTCGAGGATATTGCGTTTAGAACCGTATTGAGGGACAGGTAGACGGCAAAGACGATACAAATCACCTTAGTAGCGCCTAAAGAAAACCACATACGCATATAGCCCCCCGCCTGCAAAATGACGACAATGGCAAAAAGCTGTATAAGCAGCGATATCGCCGCCATAAACCTGAACCGCATAGGCAAAACCCTATGCCGTCCTCCCATGGTAAACTCGCCTACAGGCAGCCCGCACACCGCCAGAACGCTCATAATCGCGATTATAGAAAACAAACCCGCGCCTATGACGGAAAACATAAATTACCTCCGTATATAACATCATTGTTATTTTTTCTTTTATTTTAGCATAATCCTATCTAAGCGAACAAGAGTTCTCAGTGAAATCCCAGTGTACAATGGAGAATATGCTAAATACCGTTATCAAGCGCCTCAAGCAAACCATACTTGTTAACGAATTTCATCATTTTGCACGTCCGGTACTTGATTTGAACTAATTAATCGCTAGATTCAGGCCGCTCGCTTAATCAATTTTAGCGCGTTATATGGAATTAAATATTCTTCACCTTAATTATGATACTCTGTTCAGCTTATAGCGCCATCAGGGCAAAGCGAATTTGAACGAACGCGCGTTTTTGGTAATAGAGCGGTGTTCAAATCTGATATTGTAAAACCGCATACGAAGCTTAGGACATTAACACAGCAAAATTTTCTATTGCCTGCTGACACGGGGAATCGGTTCAGGTACAATATGAGAGAACCGCCTGTTAAGCGATGGGGTTTTTAGAGCGGACTGTAATAACGTGCTCTTCCCGGGTTCCCGGGGGAAGGAGGATCTATGTATAACAAAACCATTCAAGAACGCCTTGGCCGTTTACGCGAGCTGATGGCGCGGGAGGGCCTGAGCGCCTATATCATACCCACAACCGACTTTCACTCCTCCGAATACATCGGAGATTATTTTAAAACCCGCCGTTATATGTGCGGTTTTACCGGCTCCGCCGGCACACTCGTCATATTGCCTGATGAAGCGGGCCTGTGGACGGACGGGCGCTATTTTATCCAGGCGGCGGTCGAACTTGAAGGGACAGGCGTAACGCTGTACCGATCCGGCGAAGAAGGCGTGCCGGATATGAATACGTTCTTGAGGAGTAAGCTTTCAAGCGGGGCGGCGCTGGGCTTCGACGGGCGTACCATGAAGTTTGAGCAAGCGCGCGATATGCTCGAAAAGCTTGCGGGCTTAAACCTGACCGTGGTATACGATAAGGATCTGGTTGGCGAGATTTGGGAGGGCCGCCCCGCTCTGTCGCGGGAACGGGCGTATTTGCTGGATATGGCGTACGCCGGAGAAAACGCTAGCGACAAGCTCGGCCGGGTGCGCGGCGCGATGCGTGAAAAAGGCGCTGACGCGCACATCATCTGCCGGCTCGACGATATCGCTTGGCTTTTTAACATACGCGGCGCGGATGTGGCCTATAACCCCGTTGCGCTTGCGTACGCGGTTATCGAAACGGATCGCTCGTTACTGTTTACGGATAAATCAAAATTCACCAATGAGATGATTAGCGCCCTTGAGCAGGCCGGCGCAACTATCATGCCATATGATGAGATATACCATTATGTTTCGCGATACGGCCCTGAGGATACGGTTCTCATAGAAGCGCAGGGTATAAATTACGCCTTATATAAATCCTTGCGCGCGGGTAAGGTGATTTTTGGAACGAACCCTTCCACGCTGTTTAAAGCCGTTAAAAACCGTACGGAAATTGAGAACCTTCGCCGCTGCCATATCCAAGACGGCCTGGCCGTAACCCGGTTCATGCGCTGGCTGAAAGCCCGCGCCGGCAAAGAAAGCATAACGGAAAAGAGCGCGGAAAGGAAATTGGATGAATTTCGGCTTCAGGGCGAAGGCTGTGTTGGCCTGAGCTTCAACACGATCTCCGCTTACGGCGCCAACGCTGCGCAATGCCATTACAGCGCGCCCGATGATGGCGGCTCGGACGTGGAGCCTCGAGGGTTTCTGCTGGTCGATTCCGGCGGTCAGTATCTACTTGGCACAACCGACATTACGCGTACCATCGCGGTTGGGCCGCTGACGAGTGAGGAGAAATCGCACTTCACGCTTGTCGCCCGCTGTATGCTCAATTTGATGAACGCCAAGTTCCTTCACGGCTGCAACGGCTACAATCTGGACGTACTTGCCCGCTTGCCCCTCTGGGAAGCCGGCCTCGATTACAAGCATGGCACAGGGCACGGCGTAGGATACTTCCTGAACGTACACGAGGGGCCAAACAGCTTTCGGTGGCAGAACGCTCCGGGGACTGAAGGCTGCGCGCTTGAAGAGGGCATGGTCACAACGGATGAGCCCGGTATCTATATTGAGGGCAGTCATGGGATCCGTACGGAAAACGAGCTGTTATGCTTAAAGGGCGAAAAAAATGAATATGGGCAGTTTATGTACTTTGAGAACCTGACGTTTGCGCCCATCGACCTGGATGCGATAGACGTTAACGCCTTAAGCGGGCAGGATCGCGCTCACCTCAACGATTACCATCGCACAGTTTATGAAACCCTGTCGCCTTTTATGGAACAGGACGAGCGGGAATGGCTCAGAACTTATACGCGAAGCGTATAAGTTGGAACAGTGCTTACGAGGGGCGGATTCCGCCCCTTTTATTTGCCAAAAGCCCCCGGGCCTCCGTGAGCCGCAGCCCCGCAGGCTTTCAGCCGAATCTGACGACATGTACGATGGATACGGAATATCTTGCGCTAGCAAGGATTACACTTCCCGGAGCGCTGAACGCGCAAAAGGTGCAAGCGCGTCGTATTAGTTAACTTGGAAACTTGGCGTAGTTAAAATACGCTAAAGGGGCGGTTTCCGCCCCTTTCATTGATTCCTGATATCCGTAATCCCTTGCGCGTCGGCTTCATTGCTCAGGCAGCTATTAAATATTGTAACCGGCCCCAACGTCATTATTTGCATGCCAATCGATCCGCTAAAAGATTCGTGTTTACACGAATATCACTTATCTCTCAACTTCGCGGCTTTCTATAACAATGCAAAATGAGCGCTCTCAAATATAGATTTCATTTGACATAAGCAAAAGGGGTGTCCGGCGGGGTCAATCATAACCCTCCAATCATCTGAAAATTGTTCGTTTGCGGGTGTCGCCCCGCATTGGACAGCGTATTTAACCGCTTCCTCCAAATTGTTTACGGCGAAGTCCAAATGCGCCATTTGTTGTTGAGCTCCAGGTTTTTCCGGCCACACGGGCGGTTCATAATCGGGATTGAGCTGAAACGTTATTCCTGGATAAGTCCCCTGAGCCGTTCCAGGGGCGCCAACGCACGCCCAATTCTCGTTATGAAAAGGTATCTCCCATTTGAGCAATCCCGCATAGAATTTCGCTAATTCATAAGGATCTTTGCAATCTAAAGTAAGCGCGTACATTTTAATTTTAAATTCACTATCCATCGCTGATACCTCCCAATATTAATAGCCGGGCCATTCTTTCCGCTTGCTACCCATGCATAACAATACGTTAAGCCTATCATATACCGCTAAAGACTTCAATATTAGCAACCATTCGATAACGGTAATAAAAATATTTGATATAAGATATTGTTACTGTTTACATCGTTATTTTCGCGTGTTTAGTATATACTGTTTTATAAGCTTTACTGTTAGCGATTTTCCATTAAGAATAGGTTCCGGGATGATTCAGTAATCAGCTTAAATGAAGCCGCTTTTTCCTTGCTTGTTTTTCTAATTTAACCCCACTATCTGAACGACAAGGTGAATGCACACGTAAATTGCCGCTGCGCCGGCTGCTTGGCTAAAAGAAATCTTTTAAAAGCCTAATATAAAATTGGTTATAGCGTTTGGTTTTAAACGCTAACCAAGAAAATATAAGTAAGAATTTGAAATCCATAATAAAGCATTTGTATGTGACGCAGCGTCACATACTATAATAAGCTCAGGAGGGTATTAAGATGGAAACAGAATGGATAACGGTAGGCGAGCTGGCGCGGTTGATGGGGGTTAGCGTGCGTACGCTTCAGTATTACGATAGAGAAGGGCTGCTAAAGCCATCTTCCATGAGCGAAGGCGGTCGCAGGCTTTACAGCGCGAAAGATATTGTAAAGCTTCATCAAATCCTTTCGTTTAAATATTTAGGGTTCTCTCTTGAGGAGATTAAAAGCAGGCTGTTTACGCTTGACTCCCCCAAAGACGTGGCGCTTGCGCTTGAGCGCCAGAATAAGGCTATCGAAGAGCAAATCGAGGAGCTTGAGGAGGTTCGCAAGGCGATTAACTCCCTGCATGCCGAGGTTTTGGCAGTACAAAAGGTTGATTTTACAAAATATGCGCAGATTATCGAGCTTCTTAAAAACGGCAACGAGTGTTATTGGGTATGGAAATACTTTGACGATAGTCTGGCTAACCATATTGTCAAGCGCTTCGGCGATAACGCCCAAGCCGGGCTGAAAATTTATGAAACGTATATGGAATTGCTGGACGAGGCGCTGAATCTCAAACGGCGCGGTGTAGCTCCTGAAAGTAAAAACGCCCAGCGCATGGCAAGAAAATGGTGGAATATGATCATGGAGTTCACAGGCGGGGATATGAGCCTGATCCCGCAGTTAGTGGCGTTCAACGACAATAAATCCTCCTGGAACAATCCGCTTGCTCAAAAGCAGCAGGAGGTAGACGATTATATGGATAAGGCGTTGAGCCATTATATCGCCGGCTCAGAAAAGGAGTGAAAATTATGTCTTATGCGGTAAAGGTTGAAAACCTGCATAAAAGCTACGGATCGAATGAAATATTGAAGGGCATTTCCTTTTCCGTCTCCCATGGCGAGATATTCGCGGTTTTGGGCATTAACGGCGCGGGCAAAACCACAACACTTGAGTGTATAGAAGGGCTGAGGAAATTTGAAAGCGGTACTATAAAAGTCAATGGAAGCTACGGCGTTCAACTGCAATCATCCTCCATACCCAAGGATATGCAAGCGATTGAAGCGCTAACGCTCTTTGCGAAATGGCGGCGCGCGCCGATTGATTCGGAATATGTTTCAAAGCTTGGGGTCGAGCCCTTTTTAAAAAAGAGGTATTCCCATCTTTCAACAGGCCAGAAAAGGCGGCTACATCTGGCATTAGCCCTAATTGGCGACCCGGATATTATTTTCCTTGACGAGCCCACCGCCGGCCTTGACGTGGAAGGGCGGGTGAGCATACACACTCAGATCATGAACCTTAAAGCCCGCGGAAAAACCATTTTATTAGCCAGCCACGACATGGCCGAGGTAGAAGAGCTTTGCGATAAAATCATCATTATTAAAAATGGGGAAATCGCATTTTCAGGCTCCGCGGCTGAGTTGACTGAAACGGCGCAAAGCATCTTTGAGCTTAAAGTCCGGTTCTCGAAAGCCCCGGATTTTAGCGGGGCGCCTTCTTTAAGTGAGTTCCAGTCCGTTAAGGGGTATTATCAGTTTACAACCGATAGCTTGGAGAGAACGATTTCACAAATCATCGGCTGCTGCAAAGCGCAAAATATTGTATTGATCGATATAAAGGTGGAACGCGCCGGCATTGAGCGGCGGTTCCTCGAAATAGCACGGGAGGAAATATAATGTCGGCATTTATATACGGGGTATTGCTCCATTTTAAGCTTAACCTGCGAAGCAAGGAAATTCTAGTGCATTACTATATTGTGCCGCTAATCTTTTACGTCTTTATCGGCGGTATTTTTACATCCATCAATCCCGAATCGTATAAGAACATCATAGCGGTTATGACGGTATTCGGCGTTACCATGGGCGGCATACTTGGCTCCCCCTACCCGCTCGTGGAGTTTTATGGGAGCGAGAATAGAAAAGCTTATCAGGTTGGGCATATTCCGCTGTGGACGATGGCGGCGGGGAACTTCATCTCCAGCCTGGTTCACCTTTTTATCATGAGCATGGTGATTTATCTAACCGCGCCCTTCCTTTTTAACGCCGAGTTGCCCGCCAGCCTGCCGGCTTATTTTACTGCGCTGCTTATGCTTATCGTTGCGAGCCTGAGCGTGGGTATGGTGTTTGGTTTGTTCTTTAGGAGCGCATCCAAAATGGGCATGGCCGGCCAGCTCGTATTCCTTCCGTCAATCATGCTCTCGGGCATCATGTTTCCAACGTCGATGCTCCCAAATATACTTGAACAAGCCGGTAAGGCGTTTCCCGCGACGTGGGCTTTTACCGCAATGTGCGAGGCGAGCCTTAACGCGGTTTATTTGATTCCGCTTCTTGCCATCACCATAATCGCGTTAGGCGTATCCATCTGTAAGTTGAACAAAATACATGTTGAATAGATGAAACGCAACTCGCTCCCGGAGAGAAGTCTTAACGCGAAGTCATTAAAGTCGCTTTGTATGAGCATATAAAGCGAAGCACCTCAAAGTAATTGGCTGATATTTGCTCTATCTATGCGAATTCTTAATCATGGTCTTCAACACGGTCAACGAAGCTAGTTAGAGCATTTATATACATGAAAAACCAAGCGAGGAAACCGTTGTACTTAAAATTGAGCAACTGCGATGAAATTCACGGGGATTTAAACAGTATGTTCAATACGTCCGAGAAACGCTTTCCTGATTCATAGCTGCTTTATTTTGGCGCTTAGGAGACGACGTTTTAACGCAATTCCACGACATATGCCCGTGATACAGCCGTGGAAAAGTCCGTTCTCAATGCAGGCAATCCGATTCCGGTTATTGAACATGCGGCATTAAGGAAGGTCAGGGATTACTCAAGGCTGAGCGTATAGGGCTTTTGATACCACATATTTTACTCGCCTTAATGTGAAAAACTTAGATGGCTGCGAGCGGCAATATTTAAGGTAAACCTCAATCTAGTTAAGCTGCGTTAATATATCTGATTTGACGGTAGGCGGCAGCCTCGCCATTTACGGCCATATTCTAATGAGAAGCTTTTAATACCCACATTCACTTAAGCTATCTGCCCCATTTCGTTTTTGAATAAAAACCCCCGGCATAGCCGGGGGATACAGCCTGTCAAGAAACCCGGGGGGTTGGTTGGAGCCGCAACCCCCATAGGCTTTCAGCCGAACCTGACGACATATGCGTCAGATTCGAATGCCTTGGCAGCAAGGGTTTCTTTGCACGGGGCGCTGACCGCGCCAATGTAAAAGCGCTCCG
>OHKV01000300.1_pt1 | contig 41146 bp, 26 predicted proteins | sample 1568951 | NCBI WGS metagenome assembly OHKV01 (sample SAMEA3879528, study PRJEB24766) | human gut metagenome | biome: human-associated habitat; feature: feces | place: USA | collected 1985/1987
GCAAAGATAAACAATAATATTGGATTGTTAAAAACACAACAATATTATTTGATCCATTTATAGGAGGGTATGGCATTTATAGGAGGGTATGGCATCCTGCCATACCTATGCTGCCCTCTGGTTGAAATAATAGGAGTGGATGGCTAATCTCTATATATTGGCTGTGTGGGTACGGCAAGATGCCATGCCCTCCTATGGTTGTGTGCTCCTACGGCTTACCGCAGGCTGCTTGGGTTTATGTCAAACTCGTCCTTGAAGCACTTGTTGAAGTACGAGGGCGACGTGAAGCCCACCTCGTATGCTATCTCCGACACGCTTTTCTCAGTCTTTTCCAACAGCTGGCGAGCCTTCGTTAGTCGCGCCTTGCGTAGCAGTTCCACCGGTGTCTGGCCGGTCAGAGCCTTCACCTTTCTATATAGCTGCACGCGCGAAAGCCCTATCTCTTCGCCCAGACGCTCCACCGAGAAGTCGCTGTCGCCGAGGTTCTCTTGTATCGCTGTACGCAGTCTGCCTACGAACGTCTTGTCTGCCTCGTTCAGTTTCTCCTCTTCCTCCGTCTCCTGCTTGTCGCCGGCGAACACCGAGCGCAGCATTATGCGCGAACGCAGCAGGTTCTCGATGCGCGAGAGCAGTACCTGACCCGAGAACGGCTTCGTGATATACGAGTCGGCACCCGTGTCGTAGCCCTCCTTGCGCTGTTCGGATAGCGAGCGTGCGGTGAGCAGCACCACCGGTATATGACTCGTTGCGGTGTCCTCCTTCAGTCGCTTTGTGAACTCCAGTCCGTCCATCACCGGCATCATCACGTCGCACACCACCAGCTTCGGCACCTCTCTACGTGCCTTCTCCAAACCTTGTTCGCCGTTCGTAGCCTCCGACACGTTGTACTTGTCCTGCAGTATTGAGCGCAGATATGCACGCATACCGTTGTTGTCGTCGATGATGAGCACGAGCGGACGCTCCGCGTCGAAGTCCTCTGCATTGGTGATACGCTCCGCCGCCTCCTGCGCAGTGGTGTCGGTGGCAATGTAGTTGTCGTCCACCAGTCCCTTCTCCGCCTGGGTAGCAGCCGGTGCATCCTTCGCAGGGTCGTAGCCAGGCTGCGAGTCGGGCAGTTCGATGACGAACGTAGTACCCTTACCCTCTACGCTCTCGGCATGTACGCTGCCACGGTGCATGTCTATGTACGCCTTCACGAGCGACAGCCCGATGCCCGTACCGCCGATGGCACCCTTCGCTTGGTAGAAACGCTCGAAGAGATGCGGCAACTCTTCTGTCGGAATACCCTTGCCCGTATCCGCTATGCGCAGCGTGTAGCAGTGGTCGTGATGGAGTAGAGTAGTGGTGATGCAGCCTCCGTCGGGTGTGTACTTCAGAGCGTTCGACATTATATTAAAGTACATATGCTCCATCTTGTCGCGGTCGGCGATGAGCACCGCGTCGTCCTCCACGCTTGACACATCCACACGTATCGTGATGCCACGACGTGCCGCCACTGTGCGGAAGTCCTCCGTCCACGTTGTCAGCTCATGCTGAAGGTAGAAACGGTTGAGATGCAACTCAGCCTTGTTGTTCTGCACCTTGCGGAAGTCGAGTATCTCGCCAACCAATTGTATGAGTATGCGTGTGTTGCGCTGTACCATCTCCAGCATCGTGCGCTGCACGCCATGCACCGCTGGGTCTTCCAAAAGCTGCTCCGTAGGTCCGGCGATGAGTGTGAGCGGCGTGCGCAGCTCGTGACTCACGTTCGTGAAGAACTGCAGCTGCGTCTGCGTCATTTCCTCCATCTCTGTGGTCATTCGGTTCTGCTCGTCCATCGAGGCTTTCAGCTGTTGGTTGATGCGCGGTCGATGGCAGGCGATATGCTCACCTGACCAGGTGCCACGATGAGCAGGTCTACGCCCTCGTCCACGAACTTGTTTATCTGTTCGGTCTGCAACTGCACGTCGTCGTTTGCCGAACTGATGCGCAGGTCTACATCGTTGTAGTAGAGTGCGGCGATGCGCAGCTCCTCGTTCAGCTTCTCGCGCCACACGTCCTCCGAGCATTGCGACACACCTATGACGTAACGCTTCTTTTCGGAGCCGCACGAGAGTAACAGAGGGAGCAGGAAGAGTAGGAGACATTGGCAGAGTCTGCGTACTGAGTGTTTCATTCGTATCTGTTTTTAAGTTGTTTGTTATTATTAGAAGTAGAATATACTTAAATTCACTGCAAATATAGTAAAAATAATACATTCGTAGAAGTTTATCATACATTTTTGTTTCATGTAACAAATGTGCTATTCGTTGAACGATTTGCTAAACACCACCCGTTCTTGTCTTTATATCTTTGCAATGTCAAGAGGAAAAAACATTTACAGACCATAAAGCTTCAAGTCTTTAATGAATGACACATCAATCGGACAACAGAAACGTAGGTAATAGATTTAGGTTAAATATTTGTTTTTAGTATAGTTGATTAGGTTAGTAAGTTGTTATTTAGTAAATTGAAAATCGGAAAAACAATACTTTGTAAAAACACATAGGGCTGCATCAAGATTCTCCAAGCAGAGTTTTGATGCAGCCCTTTTTTTATCTCCTTACATTAAGTAGATGCTTTCTCTTTACATTAATAAGACAAGTCGATTGCAACCGGATACACACGGTATGGGTCGAAGTATTCTATGCAGCTGTTCACCATTGCCTGCAGATCGGCTTTGGCAACACCATGGAAGACTTGCTTGCCGTTTATCTTGACTGTTACCGGCTTCTTGAGATCTACCAGCTGTTCGTTGAGATACACTCTCAGTCTGCCACCTGTAGCTATGGTGTAGTTGCGATTGAACTTCAGGTCAATGCCCCACTGCTTGTCCTTCATCGTTGTAGTGTATTCTACATCACTTACCTTGATAGAAACCACGTTCTTGTCGATATCCATCTCGTAATACGTTCTTGCCTCTGACGGGCGTGTCAGCACCTGCAGGTTATAGAATCCAGAACGATGTCTGCCGTCCATCTCGAAGTCCTCCCAAAGCACCGTCTTCGGATACGGATTGCGTACAAACTGCTTGAGCCAGGGTGTGGTCAGTCCGTAAGTGATGTGGTGCTGCATGCCAGGCAAGAGGTTGATGCGATGGCGGAAGATGGGCGTGTTGTCCACAGCCAACGGACGAGCCAGCTGCACAGAGTCGAAAGCCACCTGGGTGAACCATGTGAGGTCGTTGCGATAAAATCCCGTGTCGTCAGCACCCGTAAGCAGCGAGAAGCCGATATTGGCACAGTTCTCTACCGGCGCATTCTTCAGAGGTTCGCCACCTGCCATCGGACCCGCTGCCGCCCAATAGTCGGCGTAGAAAGAGGCGAGACGCTGACTGCCGTAACCGCCCTCGCTGATGCCGAATACGTAGAGTCGGTTGGCATCCACTTCACCGCTCGTCAGACTCAAACGGATAAGCTTTTCGAAGGCATACTGCTTCGACAGGTGCCACCAGCGGTAGTATTCGCCCTCGTTCGGAATCTGCGGAATGAAATAGATAGAAGGCGCATCCTGAAATCTAAGTCCCAGTTCGATACCGTTCGACCATTCTCTGTCCTTTGAACCCGAACCGTGCGTGTAGAGGAAAAGCGGATATTGACCGTTGGCAGCCACACCCTTCTTGCCGTAATAATAAGGCATAACCGCATTAGGCTCCAGACATTGCGGCAAGTGCCATGCGCTGTTCTTAGCCAGTTTTAGGTCGGCAGGCTCTATGAGTTTTTCCTCCTGCAGCGCATTGTTCGCCTCGCACCATGCAGACCAAACCATCTTCTGATAGTTGGCTATGTCTTTGTTCTTTATTGCTGTCTGAAGTTCAGTGCCGAGAGGAGCGTTCTGAGCGAAACTTGCCTTGCCGTCCTGCTCCAAAGCTTTCTGCTGCGCTTGCAGCGACTGCTCGAAGTAGTCGTTCACCTTTTTCTGCAAGTCCTGCGATTGTGCCGTTGTGTGAGTAGAATAGGTTAGTGAGGCAATAGCCATCACCGCATAAATCGTTTTTCTCATTTGTATAAAATGCTATTTAATGTTGATGGATAATGTCTCCTTTGGTAGGCCATCAGCCGATACGCTCAGTGTAGCCTTGCCCTGCTTTGTGCCTTCCACCACGACAACCAGCTCGCCACTGAAGAGCGGCATCTCCGTCGAGTTGAACGCCACGAGCGATGTTGCGTCGCCGTTGCAAGCCGCACGGTACTTCGCTGCGCCCGTCACCTCGAACTTCATCTTGTTCGTAGCCGTCGGGCAGGGTGTTCCGTCCTTGTCCACTACCGACACCTTCACGAACGCCAGGTCTTCGCCCTTGGCAGCGATGCTGCTGCGGTCGGCTTCGAGCACGATGCGTGCCGGCTTGCCAGCCGTGCGCACGCTCTTCTCGCCCATCACCGAGCCGTCGTAGTTGTAAGCCACCACCTTCAGCTCGCCCGGCTCATAGCGTACGTCGTTCCAGCGCAGACGGTATCGGTCGAGGCGTGTGTTGGGGTTCTTTACTATTCTGCCCTGACTCTTTCCGTTCACGAACAGTTCAGCCGACGGCGCATTAGTGTAGCAGTAAACCGGTGTCACCTCGCCCTCGCGTCCCGGGAAAGTCCAGTAGGGCAGCACGTGCAGCGTGTTCACGTCCGTGCGCCAGTGGGAGCGATATAGCCAGTAGCGGTCTTTCGGTAGTCCGGCGAGGTCGCAGATGCCGAAGTAGCTTGAGCGCGACGGCCAGTACTCGTCGTATGGCGACGGCTCGCCCAAGTAGTCGTAGCCCGTCCACACGAACTCGCCGATGGTATAGTCGCGGTCGTCCTGCATACGCCAGTCGTCGTCCGGAAGATTGCTCCACGGACAATACTCCACGTCGTACGATGAGCACTGTCCGTCGGCGTAAGTCTTCGAGTCGGACGGCTCCACGGGGAACTTATACACGCCGCGCGAGCTCACCGTCGATGCCGTCTCCGAACCTAAGAGGAATCCCTTCGGCAGTTGCTTTATGTTTTTGTCGTACTTATGCACGCGATAGTTGAAGCCCGGCACGTCCATCACCTGCGCGAAGCCCGATGCGAGCGCCGCTTCAGCCTGGTCCATGCCCTGCGTCACGGGTCGTGTAGGGTCGTACTTGTGGCAGAGCGCCTGCAGATGTTCGCTTATTTTGCGACCTTCTTCGCTCCATTGCTCAGGTATCTCGTTGCCTATGCTCCACATCACGATAGAGGGATGGTTGCGGTGGTTGCGCACGAGGTTCTCTATGTCGCGGTCAGCCCACTCCTTGAAGTTCAGCGCGTAGCCGTTCTTGCATTTCGGGTATATCCACATGTCGAAACTCTCCGCCATCACCATCATACCCATCGAGTCGCACACCTCCATCTGCCACGTCGACGGCATATTGTGCGCCGTGCGTATTGCGTCGCATCCCATGTCCTTCATCGTGCGAATTTGGCGGATGAGTGCCGCTTTGTTTACGGCTGCTCCCAACGGACCCAAGTCGTGGTGCAGGCATACACCTTTTATCTTTCGCGATTTGCCGTTCAGCTGGAAGCCGTCGTATTGCGCCACACGCACCGTGCGTATGCCTACCTTCTGGCTGGTCTCGTCTACGAGCTTGTTGTTGCGGTAAAGGCGTGTGACGAGCTTGTATAGATAAGGAGTCTCCGGCGACCATAGCTGCGCGTTCTCAACCGTAAGTCGCTGCTCCACGTCGCTTGTTGTCTTTGTCTGCGCCACTGTCTTGCCCTCGTTGTCGATGAGCAGGTTCTCCACTACGAGCCCTTTCTCCGCATTGTTGATGTTCGTGCATACGCTCACCTCCGCCTTGCCGTCCGCAATCTGTTCGGTGCGGAAGTAGCTGCCCCACGGGTTGATGCTTGCGCGGTCGGCGGTCGTTATGAGCTGTACGGGGCGGTAGAGTCCGCCGCCGGGGTACCAGCGCGAACTCTCCTCGCGGTTGTTGAGGCTCACGCTTATCTCGTTCTTGCCTTTCTTCAAGAACGGCGCAGCATCCACACGGAAGGCGTTGTAGCCGTACGCCCAGTGACCAGCCAGCTTGCCGTTGATGTACACGTGCGGGTCAGCCATAGCGCCGTCAAACTCCAGTACGGCAGTCTTCGGCACGCGCTTTATGTCGACCGTTGTCTTATAGTAGCCGCGACCAATCCACGGCAGTGCGCCCGAGCGTCCCGACTTCTCTGTCTTCTCCGTCTCGCCGTTCTGCACGATAGCCACATTCTGCAGGTCCCACTTCTTATCGAACGGTCCGTTTATAGCCCAATCGTGCGGTATCGTCACCGCCTTGTAGCTGATGCTGTCGCGCGAGAACTGCCATTGGCGCAGATTCTGCGTCGTGCGCTGCGCCGAAGCAGAGAGGGCTGACAGAAGAGCGAGTGAAATTAATGTTGATTTGTTCATGTCTTTAAAGATGTTGAGATGTTGAGATGTTGAGATGTTGAGATGTTGAGGTGGTGAGGTGGTGAGGTGGTGAGAGTTGAGAGTTGAAAGTTGAGAGTTATGATATGCAATACAATCTCTATATTGAAGAAAGACAACTGCAAAGGTAATCAAAACTCTCAACTTTCAACTCTCAATTCTCAATTATTTAAAAGCATCCAGCGTTCGCCGTCTGATCGGATTACGTCCGCCGTCTGATTGGATTGCGTTCGCCGTCTGATTGGATTGCGTTCGGTGTCCGATTGGATTGCGTTCGGTGTCCGATTGGATTGCGTTCGCCGTCCGATGACATAAGTATAAGTTTAGGGCTACTTTCCTTCACACCTTCCACTGCCCGATGCCTGCTTCCTGCTTATTTAGACCTACTATTAATGCTATAGAGTTCTTTTCTATATCGACTTGCAAAGATTTATGCTTATCCCCACTAAATTTCCCCTGAGCCGAAGAGCAACCCGCAGGGTTGCGAGGGGGCTTTGTTTCTCTTTTCCAATAGCAAATATCGTTCATCGTGTTGCATAATTGTAACATTGAAACAAATAAATACTGCGATGAACGATTTTTTGAGTCTTTATGCTTGATATATATCTATCTTTGCAGCACCAATCTTTCGCTAACCATTGTCGCAGACCTCATGGCGACATTCTTGCAGATTGACAATAAGCAAAAAGTTAAACAAGTGTAAACGATAAAAACCTAAAAAATAACAGAATGAGACAACTTAAGAAAATTGTTCTCGGAACCATGCTTTCGATGGTATGCACCGTGGCTTCAGCACAGTCGCTCACGGTGAAGGGCATCGTGAAGCTGCCAGACGGAGAAACCGTGATAGGTGCTACCGTCACCGAGAAAGGTACGCAAAACGCTACCGTCACCGACCTCGACGGCAACTTCTCGCTTGCAGTGAAGGAGGGTGCAGAGCTCGTAATTTCGTATGTAGGATTCAACACCGTGACCATGCCTGCAAAGGCGCAGATGAGTGTAACTCTCAGCGAGGATGCAAAGCTTATAGAAGAGGTGGTGGTGACAGGCTATACCACGCAGCGTAAGGCCGACCTTACAGGCGCAGTGTCGGTGGTGAGTGTCGCAGACCTGCAGAAACAGAATGAAAACAACCCCATGAAAGCTCTCCAAGGTCGTGTCCCCGGCATGAACATTACTGCTGATGGCTCTCCATCGGGCACCGCCACTGTGCGCATCCGCGGCATCGGTACACTCAACAACAACGACCCTCTCTACATCATCGACGGCGTGCCGACCAAGGCTGGTATGCACGAGCTGAACGGAAACGACATTGAGTCTATCCAGATTCTGAAAGATGCAGCCTCTGCCTCAATCTACGGATCGCGTGCTGCAAACGGCGTCATCATCATCACTACAAAGAAGGGAAAGGTAGGCAAACTGAAGGTAGACCTCGACGCATCGGTCGCAGCGTCTATGTACAGCCACAAGATGGATGTGCTCAACGCCAAAGAGTTCGGACAAGTGATGTGGCAGGGATATGTAAACGACGGTCTCGACCCTAACACCAACGGATTAGGATACCACTACGACTGGTGCTACAACGCCCAAGGACAGGCTGTGCTCAACGGCATCACAATGAAAAAGTATCTCGACGACGCTGGCACAACACCTGCTGCCGATACCGACTGGTACGACCAGACCACACGCACAGGCGTGATACAAAACTACAATGTAAGCGTGAGCAACGGTTCGCAGAAGGGAACGTCGTTCTTCTCACTGGGCTATTACAAGAATCTTGGCATCATCAAGACCAGCGACTTCGAGCGTCTGTCGGCACGTTTTAATACTGAATACAAACTCCTCAACGACAAACTCACCATCGGAGAGCACTTCACGCTGAATCGAACGACAGAGGTTGCGGCACCCGGCGGATTCTTGCAAAACGTGCTGCAGTTCAACCCCTCACTGCCAGTCTACACTACCGACGGCAGCTACGCAGGACCAGTGGGAGGCTACCCCGACCGCTACAACCCCGTGGCAGTGCTCGAACGCAATAAGGACAACCGCTACACTTACTGGCGTACGTTCGGCGACGCATACGTAAACCTCAACCTCTTCAAGGGCTTCAACCTGCGTTCTACGTTCGGTTTGGACTACTCGCAGAAGCGACAGCGCTTCTTTACATATCCCGTGACAGAGGGTAACGTGGCAAACAAGACCAATGCTGTGGAGGCAAAGCAGGAACATTGGACTAAGTGGATGTGGAACGCAGTGGCAACCTACAACCTCGAGATGGGACAACATCGGCTCGACGCAATGGCTGGTATGGAGCTTAACCGCGAAGATGACGTCTACTTCTCGGGCAGAAAAGAAGACTACATCATTCTCAGCCCAGACTACATGTGGCCCGACGCAGGCACAGGCACAGCGCAGGCATACGGTTCGGGCGAGGGCTACTCGCTTGTCAGTTTCTTCGGTAAGCTCAACTACAACTTCGCCGACCGATACATGGCATCGCTGACAGTGCGTCGCGACGGCTCATCACGCTTCGGTAAGGGCAATCGCTACGCCACATTCCCTTCTGCTTCGGCAGGATGGCGCATCAATAACGAGAAGTTTATGCGTGCCACTAACTCGTGGCTCGACGACTTGAAGCTGCGCGCGTCGTGGGGACAGACCGGTAATCAGGAAATCTCTAACCTCGCACGCTACACAGTGTATGTAAGCAACTACGGCGTGAACGAAAGTGGTGGACAGAGCTACGGCACTTCTTACGACATCGGTGGCACCAACGGCGGACAGACGCTGGCGTCGGGTTTCAAGCGCAACCAGTTGGGTAACGACAATATCAAGTGGGAAACGACAACGCAGACAAACCTCGGTGTTGACTACGCGCTGTTCAACAATTCGCTCTACGGCTCCTTCGACTGGTACTTTAAGAAGACTAAAGACATTCTCGTACAGATGGCAGGCATCGCTGCAATGGGCGAGGGCTCGTCGCAGTGGATCAACGCTGGCGAGATGGAGAACAAGGGATTTGAATTTAATATAGGTTACCGCAAGACCACAGCATGGGGTCTGCGCTACGACATCAACGCCAATATAGGCACTTATCGCAACAAAATCACGAAGCTGCCGACCACGGTTGCCGCTGCCGGTACGTTCGGAGGAAACGGCGTGAAGAGCGTAGTGGGACACGCCATGGGCTCGCAGGTGGGCTACGTGGCAGACGGAATATTCAAATCGCAGGAAGAGGTTGACAACCACGCAACGCAGGAAGGTGCTGCGCTTGGACGCATAAGATGGAAAGATCTCGACAATAGCGGCGACATAACAGAGGCTGACCAGCAGTGGATCTACGACCCGACGCCCGACTTTACATACGGCTTCAACATCTATCTGGAGTATAAAAACTTCGACATTACAGCCTTCTTCCAAGGCGTGCAGGGCGTAGACATCATCTCTGACCTTAAGAAAGAGACCGACATCTGGGCAGGATTGAACATCGGTTACTTGAACAAGGGAAGCCGACTGCTCAACGCATGGAGCCCGACAAATCCTAACAGCAACATTCCGGCAGTGACTCTGTCTGACAACAACAACGAGAAGCGTGTGTCAAGCTACTGGGTTGAGAATGGCTCTTACCTCAAACTGCGCACCGTGCAGCTGGGTTACAACGTGCCGAAGGCATTTGCACAAAAGCTCGCGATGGAGCGCCTGCGCTTCTATCTCAGTGCACAGAACGTCTTTACGCTCAAGAGTAGCAGCTTCACGGGTGTAGACCCAGAGAATCCCAACTACGGTTATCCGATACCATTGAACATCACTTTCGGACTGAACGTAACGTTTTAAAGGTAAAAAGACAAAAGAGTGATAAAGTAAAAACGCTGTTTTAAGATAAACTTTAAAAAGTAAACAACAATGAAAACCAATATATTCAGCCGCATAGCCCTCGCCACCGTGCTCACAGCCGGAGCCTTGTCGCTGGGCAGCTGCGACGATTTTCTTGACCATCAGAAGCCGCAGGGCACACTGGACGAGACCCAGGTGAAAGACCCCAGCCGCATCGACAACCTGGTCATATCGGCTTATGCCATCTATATGTCTGCCGAAGACATCAACTCTTCGTTCTCAATGTGGAACTTTGATGTGCGCTCCGACGACGCCTACAAGGGCGGAAACGGAACCAGCGACGGCGACGTGTTCCACCAATTGGAAATCTCACAGGGCATACTCACCACCAACTGGAACATCAGCGACATGTGGACGCGCCTCTACAACTGCATCTCACGTGTCAACACCGCGCTGGCACAGCTCGAACAACTCGACACCAAGTCGTATCAGCAGAAGGACGAGCGCATCGGCGAGATGAAGTTCTTGCGTGCTTACGGACACTTCCTCTTGAAGCGATTGTATAAGAACATTCCCTTTGTGATGAACCCCAACCTGAGTGTGGAAAACTATAACAACCTCTCAAACACCGAGTACACCAACGACGAGGGATGGGGACTTATCATCAAAGACCTTGAAGATGCATACAAGGTGTTGCCCGTAAAGCAGAAAGAAGTGGGCAGACCCTCAAAGGCTGCAGCCGCTGCTTTCCTTACCAAGGCATATCTTTATAAGGCTTACCGACAGGACAACGCACAGAGCAATGAGGTGACTTCTATCTCTGCCGACGACCTGAAGAAAGTGGTAGAGTATAGCGACCCCAGCATTTATCAGGCTGGAGGATTCGACCTCGAGGCAGACTTCCACAACAATTTCCGTCCCGAACCGCAGTACGAGAACGGCGTGGAGAGCATCTGGGCGATACAATACTCGATGAACGACGGCACCAAACTCGGCAACCTCAACTGGAGTTACGGTCTTATTGTGCCTAACATTCCTGGCGTGACAGACGGTGGCTGCGACTTCTACAAGCCGTCGCAAAACATGGTCAACGCCTTCCGCACCAACGCAGAGGGACTGCCTTACATCGACACTTTCAACGACAAAGACTATAACAAGGCGTCAGACTATGCCGACCCACGTCTCTTCCTAACCGTTGGAATGCCCGGACTGCCCTATGAGTTCAACTCCAACTACATGATGGACGAGACCGACACGTGGAGCCGTTCGCACGGACTTTATGGCTACTACGTCACTCTGAAGCAGAACGTAGACCCCGACTGCGGATTCCTTATCAAGGGCTCGTGGTGGGGAACGCCCGAAAACCGCATCGTGTTGCGCTATGCCGACGTGCTGTTGGAGCGTGCAGAAGCTCTCGTGCAGCTTAACGACGGACGCATAGACGAGGCGATCGGTCTGGTAAACAAGCTCCGCACACGTGCAAAACAGAGCTTGAGCGCCATCTCAAACTATGAGGCCGACTACGGAGTGCGCATTAACATCGCCACCTACAAGGGCTCTTACGACCAGGCACAGGCTCTGAAGATTGTGAAGATGGAGCGCCGTGTGGAGATGGGAATGGAGAGTGAGCGCTTCTTCGACCTCGTGCGTTGGGGTGAAGCGGCAGATGTGTTGAACAAATACTATGCTGAAGAGGCTGGCGACTGCTCTATATATAAGGATGCTAAGTTTACGAAGAACAAGAATGAATACCTCCCCATTCCGTTCAGCCAGATTTCAGCATCAAACGGACACTATACACAGAACATCGGAAACTGGTAAGAGTTTAGGAGTTTAGAACAATGGAGTGGGGACGGAAGCCCCACTCCGACAACAAAAACATCATACAACAATGAAAACAACAAGCAAGTTTGCACATTATATTTTTGCGGCGTTGGCAGTGCTCGTGATGGCATTTACCATGACGGCATGCTCTGACGACAACACGTCGGACCTGCAACTCGACGGCGACTGCAACGTAAAGGCACTGGCACTCGACCAGTATGAGGGCACCATAGATGCCGCTTCGCGCACCATAGTGGTGCGTGTGCCAGATACATACGACACTAAAGAGATGACTGTCAGCAAGCTCGAGCTGAGCGACGGTGCTACTGCCGATATTACGACAGGTGTCAAAATGAACATGACGGTGGCCCACTCCATTCGCGTGACCAATGCCGACGTCTATCTCGATTGGACCGTTAAGGCTGTGCGCGACGAGGCCAAGATATTGTCGTTCAAGCTCAACGGCACATACGTGGGAAGCATTGACGAGGCTGCAAAGACAATCACCGTGTTTGTGCCTGCCGATGTCGACGTCACCAAACTGGTGCCGAGCATGACTGTGAGCGACAACGCCACCGTCACACCGCAGAACAATGCCACCGTCGACTTTACCCATCCTGTAGAGTTTACGGTCGAGAACAACACCGCAAAGGCTGTCTACACCGTCACCGTGACAGTCATAGGCAAGCCCTCGGCAGTGTTTGTGGGCTTGGCACAAGACATGAGTGCTCTCAACGCTGAAGAGGCAGATGCCTGCAAGTGGATGTTGCAGAACGTGCCCAACTCGCTATATGTGTCGTTCGACGCCATACAGAATGGCTCGGTAGACCTATCGGAGTGTAAGCTCATGTGGTGGCATTTCCACAAGGATGGAGGCGTAGACCAAGCCCCAGCCTTTGAGAAGGCAGCACCCGAAGCCATCAATGCCGCTGCCAAGCTGCGCGACTTCTACAACAACGGTGGCTCATTCCTCCTCACACGCTACGCTACCAATCTGCCCGCCTACATCGGTGCACAGAAAGACGGACGCGTGCCCAACAACTGTTGGGGTGGCAACGAGGACAGCCCTGAAATCACAGGCGGTCCCTGGAGCTTCTTCATGAATGGTAACAACAGCCACGCCATCTACCAGAATCTTGTCGGCGGTGACGATAGCAACGCTGTGCTGACCTGCGACACGGGCTACGGCATCACCAACTCTACCGCCCAGTGGCACATAGGTAGCGACTGGGGTGGCTATGCCGACTACGCCACATGGCGCAACGCGACGGGCGCCAAGGACTTGGGATATGGCGGCGACGGCGCCATCGTGGTGTGGGAGTTCCCTGCCAGCGAGGGCAAGGGTGGCATCGTGTGCATTGGCTCTGGATGCTACGACTGGCACACCACCGTCGACCTCAGTAGCGACCGCTACCACAAGAACGTGGAGACCATGACTCTGAACGCAATCAATTATCTAATGAATAAGTAAACAAGTAGACGAGAAACGAGTGACAAGGAGATAAGCAGGAGGTTTTTAATCGACACCAAACGACATCTTTCGCTCTTACCCTTGTCTCTCGTTATCTTCCCCAAAACAACAATAGCAATGAAAACAATGTTATATTCATTCCTCATGGCAGCAGCGGTAGCAACACCGCTCGTGGGTTGTAGCGACGACGATGCCCCCATGGAGCAGCGCGACTGGAACACCACCACGCTTTTTGCAGCCTCTGATGCTGCCGCACAAGACATTTACTACAAGCCTCTGAGCGGTTATGTGGGCGATCCCATGCCCTTCTACGACCCCGTGGCAAAGGACTTCAAGATACTCTATCTGCAAGACTACCGCCCCAATCCCGTGGGCACCTATCACCCCATCTGGGGCGTGAGCACCACCGATGCCGCCTCTTACACATCGCTGGGCGAACTCATACCCTGCGGCGGCATCAACGAGCAAGACGCCGCACTCGGCACAGGTTCTACCATCTACAACGAGAGCGACAAGCTATACTACACCTTCTACACCGCTCATAAGTATGAGCTTGCTGCTGGCGACAGCCGCGAGATGGTGATGATGGCTACCAGCCCCGACTTCAAGACGTGGACCAAAAGTCGCACATTCTATCTCCGTGGTGCCGACTACGGCTACGAGATGCACGACTTCCGCGACCCATTCGTGTTCCGTGGCGACGACAATCTCTACCATATGCTGGTGTCTTGCAAGAAAGGCGGCAAGGGCGTGTTGGCAGAGTGGACCTCGTCAGACCTCAAGGCGTGGGACCATAAGGGAGTGTTTATGAGCTGCATGTGGGATCGATTCTACGAGTGTCCCGACGTGTTTAAGATGGGCGACTGGTGGTATCTGGTCTACAGCGAGTTGCACAGCGCCGTTCGTAAGGTGCAGTACTTTAAGGGCCGCACCCTCGACGAGCTTAAGGCGTGTACCCAAAGCGACGCCGGACTGTGGCCCGACGCGCACGAGGGATACCTCGACTCGCGCGGACTCTACGCCGCAAAGACCGCTTCCGACGGCACCAACCGCTACATCTGGGGATGGTGTGCCACACGCAGTGGTAAAGACAACACCAAGGCTATAGACTGGGCTGGCAACCTTGTGGCACATAAGCTGATTCAGCACGACGACGGTACTCTGACGCTGGGTGAGGTGCCCGCCATCGCTGCCAAGTTTGCAAACGCTGCCGCTCCAGCCATTGCCGCCAAGAGCACAACCGAGGGTGGCAGCGTAGAGGGCGACGCTTCAAACCTCAAGCTCAGCGGCAACGCATGGGCGCTGTTCCCCCGTCTGGCTTACCAAAACCGCATAGAGTTCACCGTCAAGACCGCTGGCAATCGCGACAAGTTCGGCATTTCGCTCGTGCGTGGCACCGATGCCGGCGTGTTCTACTCGCTCATCGTCAACGACGAGAGCGACGACAACCGCAAGGTGAACTTCGAACAGCAGGGCGAGAATGGCTGCGGATTCCTTGCCGACAACGACGGTTACGTGTTCCAGCGTCCTGCCGACAATACCTACCACATTGTGATCACCACCGACAACAGCGTCTGCACGATGTACATCAACGACCAGGTGTGCTACACCAACCGCATCTACGGCATACAGCGCAACTGCTGGAGCATCAACTCTTACAGCGGCACCATAGAGGTGAGCGGCTTGAAGGTGGCAGGACTGTAATGCGCTGTAGTGCCACTATGACGGTGTCGTGACGTGAGGCACACAGCATGTGCCACAGCACGATTGCTGCAATATATAGAAAAAATGTTGTATAGAACGATATTTACAAGTTCATGCAACATTTTTTTTATCTGCAATCCTCTTATATAACTAAATTTGCAGCAGAAAACAGAGGCAGACAGTTGCCAAACAGAGGCTTGTATGCCATAGCATTGAAAACTAAAAACTGATACATTAAACAAAATAACAAAAAACCATACAACATGAAAAAAATTACACTCACAGCCCTTGCACTCATGGCATCGGCAGCATCATTTGCACAGACAACATTGTGGAACGGAGAAGACAAAGAACTTGGAACAACAGGCACAGGATTTTGGGACCGCTGCACACCGGAAGTAGTAGAAAACCCCACAAAAGACGCTGTAAACAGCTCGGACAAGTGTCTGAAGTTTACAATCACTGGCACAGATTGGGAACACGGCGACGTGGCGACGGGTATTGCTGGCGACCACCCGTTTGCAAGCAAGCGTCTGTCGCTTAAGATAAAGAAAGACGATAGATCAAACGTGAGGGTGGAGCTGACCTACAAGAATGGCGATGCCAACGCGTATAAGAAGGTGGCAGCATGGTATGACGGTGACGGAGAGTGGCGCACGCTATACTTCGACTTCTCTACAAACGGCGAATTTAGCAATCCTACCGAGATAGCTATATATCCCACAACCGACAATGTTGAAGGAGAGAAGGTGGTTTACATCGACGATGTGCAGATCGAAGACCTCCCCACTGTGGGTGGCGTGACACTCGACGACGTGGCAGACGGCTCGCTCAACGGCAACATCAAGCTCGCTGGCACATGGCTCAAGGGTGAATGTCAGAACGTGGACGGCGACTGGCAGAAGGTGGAATACAACGATTTTGGAAAAGTCAACGCCAAGTTGTCTGACGCAGTGACATCGGTCGACATGCGCGGCACGGTTACAAAGGATGTTGACGTAAATCAGTTCTTCAAAAACCCCAACACCATCGTTTATGCCGATAAGGCTTACGACCACGCCAATGTGGTGGTTGGCGGCAACGCAACAAATGTAGTACTGACCGACGCCAACGCCTTTGCCATTCCCGAAAACTTCACAGCTGCGTCTGTAACGTTGACACGCACACTGCGTGAGGGCATCAACAGTTTCGTATTGCCGTTCAGTGTAAAGCCCGACGAGCTGGGTGCAACAGAGCTCGCAACATACTACAACAAGTCGGAGGGCAACAAAGTGACCTTCGTAAAGAAGGACATGGCAACAGGTGTTGAGGCTAATGTGCCGTTCATAACATGCAACGTGGCTCCCGGCAAGGCTGACGAAGCCATGGCCCTGAACTTTACCAACAAGGATTTTGTGGTTACTCCTGCCTCCTTTGACGACGCATTTAAGGGCGTTTACGCTCCGCAGAAGGCTAACGGACTGTATGGTATCGACAACAACGGCAATCTGCATAAGGGTGGTGAGACTGCCACCATCAATGCGTTCCACGCCTTCTACCAGCCTGCCGTCGGTCAGGAAGTTGCCGCTGCAATAGACTACTTCACAAGCGAGACAACAGGCATCAGCACCGTGACAACAACCTCGTCTGCCGCTGCAACGGCTGTCTACGATCTCAGTGGACGCCGCGTGGCTGACAGCCTCGCTGCTGGCCGACTTGCCAAGGGCATCTATGTGGTTGGTGGCAAGAAGGTGGCTGTGAAGTAAACAGTCGCTCTGGCAAACAGCAAAACATAAGACACTGAACAAATAAAAACTGGCATTGAAAATGAAAAAGAAATATATAACGCCACAAACTCTCGTGATGTGCGTTGAGACAATTGCTCCGATAGCTGCATCTGGCGACTCTGCATCTGACGACTTCAATGTGACAATAATAGAGGATGAAGATGACTACAACGGAGTGTTCTACAGCCCGATTAAGCCCAACAGCCTGTGGGAAGACGACGAAGAGTAGTATCTGCAGAGTAGCAGACACGAAAAAGCATAATGAGTACAACTTAATGTTAGAGTAAAGCACGCCGGGCGGGGCACGCAACCGCAATAGGCCACTCCCTGCCCGGCTTCTTTCTCAACCCCCATCATCCTCACACCCCACAACCACCATGACCCCAACCCATACATCCCACAACGACACGACAACGTGCTTCAAATTTGACAATAAGCGAAAAACATATGGCGTAAGCCTAATCAATGCATAGCGCAAGTTGAAAATACTCGTAATGTAAACAATAAATACTCATAACATAAATGTACAACAAAACCATTCTACACACAGCTGCTGCACTATTGCTGCTCGTAGCGACAGCACCAGCAATGGCACAGAAACAGGTGGAGGTTAAGAACATGAACTTCTTAAGCTCAAACCATTGCATCTATCGCATCAGCAAACCGTCTAACTATCTTCTCCTGCCTGTTCAGGAGAAAGCAGAGATGTGTAACGTCAAGGTCGTAGACAACAACAATCAGGTGAAGTCTCTGAACGTAAGACTGGCGGTCAACCACATAGACTACTATGTACCGCTCTCCCTTAAGCCCTATAGCGGAAGCAAAGGGCTCGCGCTCGACATACATGTCAATGGCACATATCGCAACGACGGCGACCTGCCGGGATTTACTTGCTGGAAGAATATGCAGCTCGCTGACTCGTTCGACACCACAAACCGCGAGCAGTACCGACCCATCTATCACCACACTCCTACGTGGGGATGGATGAACGACCCCAACGGCATGTTCTATAAAGACGGTGTCTGGCACCTCTTCTTCCAACACAACCCCTACGGTTCGCAGTGGGAGAACATGACATGGGGACACTCCACGTCTACCGACCTTGTGAACTGGACTTTTGAAGGCGACCCTATCGAGCCTGATATGTGGGGCACTGTGTTCAGCGGATCGGCTGTGGTAGACCATGACGGCACCGCAGGATTCGGAAAAGGGGCTGTAGTGGCAATGTACACGTCGGCTGGCGAAAACCAGACGCAGAGCATAGCATACAGCAACGACAACGGAAAGACATTCACAAAATATGCTGCCAACCCTGTGTTGACAAGCAACACGCCTGACTTCCGCGACCCACACGTGTTCTGGAACGAAGACATCAAGCGTTGGAACATGATTCTGGCAGAGGGGCAACACATGAACATCTACTCGTCGGCAGACCTTAAAGATTGGAAGCTTGAGAGCCAGTTTGGTGCCGAATATGGCAACCACGGCGGCGTATGGGAGTGTCCTGACCTCATGAAGATGAAGGTTCGCGGCACCGATGAGTACAAATGGATGCTCATCTGCAACATAAACCCCGGCGGACCGTTCGGTGGCTCTGCAACACAGTACTTCGTTGGACAGTTCGACGGACACAAATTTACATGCGAGTCGGCACCCGAGGTGACAAAATGGATGGACTATGGCAAAGACCATTACGCCACTGTGACCTTCGACAACGCCCCCGACGGACGTCATGTCGCCATAGCGTGGATGAGCAACTGGCAGTATGCCAATTTGGTGCCTACCATGCAGTATCGCTCTGCCAACTCCGTGCCACGCGACCTCGACCTCTACGAGTATGAGGGACAGACCTACTGCGGTGTCACACCGTCGCCCGAGCTGGCGGCAGCGCGTCCTAAGAAGGCTGTGAAGACGCTCTCGGAGGCGTGTGAGATGGTTGTCACGCTCAAGGGCGGAGCCACCATCACGCTGTCAAACGACAAGGGGGAGCAGGTGGTGCTAACCTACGACGAGAAGAGTCGCACCTTTGCCATGGATCGCACGAAGAGTGGTCTGAAAGACTTTAGCGACGAGTTTGCTGCTCTCACTGTTGCTCCCGTCCACGGTAAGCTGTCGCAACTGCGCCTGTTTATCGACCGTTGCAGCATCGAGGCGTTTGCTTCCGACGGCACAATGGCAATGTCTAACCTCGTGTTCCCGACCAAACCTTACAACAGGGTTACGGTGAAGGGCAAAGCAAAATATGTGGTATATAATCTCAAGAAGTAAGTCTGGCGCTGAAAAACGTATGACTATAATTTCTAAAAACAATAAATCGAAAAGCTAAAATGAATAGTTCAAGCTCAAACATGAGTAGTTCAAACTCAAGCAAACTGACCCTAATTCCCGTGATGATAGCATTCTTCACTATGGGCTTCGTCGACCTGGTCGGTGCGGTGTCAAACAACATGCAGGAAGACTTCGGACTCTCCGACTCCGCTGCTAACTTCTTCCCCTCGCTCGTGTTCTTCTGGTTCCTTATCTTCTCTGTGCCCACGGGTATGCTCATGAATAAGATAGGTAGAAAGAAGACCGTTCTGCTCTCAGTAGTAATCACAACATTGGCTGTGTTCCTGCCGCTCTTCGACAGCTTTATGCCTACAAAGGAGAGCCAGCTCTGGCTGATGTACATCTCTTTCTCGCTGCTCGGCATAGGCAACGCCATCATGCAGACCGGCATCAATCCGCTCGTGACGATGCTCGTGAAGGGTCACTTGGCTTCGACGCTCACCTTCGGTCAGTTCGTTAAGGCTATCGCTTCGTTCATCGCTCCGCTCATCGCGGCATGGGGTGCTACCACTACAGCTCCTATCCTCGGACTCAGCTGGCGCATCCTCTTCCTGCTCTTCTTCGTGATAGGTATGGTGGCTACGCTGTGGCTCGGCATGACACACATCGAGGAGGAACCCATCGAAGGCAAGGCTTCCGGCTTCGCCGACTGTCTGAAGATGCTCGGTTCGCCAATCATCCTGCTCTCGTTCATCGGCATCATGTGCCACGTGGGTATTGACGTAGGTACTAACGCCGTTGCTCCGAAAGTCTTGTTAGAGCGTCTTGGTGGCACCGGCGACTCGCTCAGCCAGTTCGAGTACGCCACATCAATCTACTTCGCATTCCGTACGCTCGGCTGTTTCACCGGCTCAATCCTTATGCGCAAGCTCAATATCCGCACCTTCTTCACAATCATCGTGCTGATGATGGCACTCTCTATGGTCGGCTTGGTGTTCGGCACAGAGAAGTGGGAGCTTTGGGCAGCTATCGCTCTCGTAGGCTACGGCAACTCGAACGTGTTCTCTATCGTCTTCTCGCAGGCTCTGCTCTCTGCTCCGGAGAAGAAGAACGAGGTTTCGGGCCTTATGATTATGGGTCTGTTCGGCGGCACCGTGTTCCCACTCCTCATGGGTTTGGCAAGCGACGCTGCAAAGGCTGCCGACGCACAGTATCCGCAGGTTTGGGCTGCTGCTGTGATGGCTATCGGTGTGCTCTATCTGTTCAGCTATATACCTAAAGTAAAGCAGAACTAATTTAAAAGTAAAAAAGTAAAAGAGTAAAAAGCCCCTCCCAACCCTCAAGCCCCTCCCAACCCTCCCCGTCGGGGAGGGCTTAGTTAGCCTAAAAATGCTTAGTAAGGCTTAAAAAGGCTTAGTTTGCCTTGGCTTAGGAAGGCTTAAGAAGGCTTAGAAAGGCTTAAACGCTGCCTTAAGAAGGCTCGGCTTATTCAAAAAAAAACAATAACTGAAGACAATAAAACTATGGAAAAGAAATATGTAGTAGGACTCGGTGAGGCACTCTGGGACGTGCTTCCTGAAGGTAAGAAACTTGGTGGTGCACCGGCTAACTTCGCGTTCCACGCCGGTCAGTTCGGCTTGAACTCTATCGCTGTGAGCGCTCTTGGCGAGGACAAGCTCGCTGACGAGACCGTGCAGCAGCTCGAGGAGAAGGGCTTGCAGTATTGCATGCCGCGCGTGCCTTATCCAACTGGCACCGTGCAGGTGAAGCTCGACGATGAGGGCATACCTACATACGACATAAAGGAGAACGTAGCGTGGGATAACATCCCGTTCACCGACGAGGTGAAGGCTATTGCCGAGAACACTGAGGCTGTGTGCTGGGGCTCGCTCGCTCAGCGTAATGTGGTGAGCCGCGAGACTATCTACAAGTTCCTCGACGCTACACCTGCCGACTGCATGAAGATATTCGACATCAACCTGCGCCAGGACTTCTACACAAAGGATGTTATCTGTGAGAGCATGAAGCGCTGCAACGTTCTTAAGATCAACGACGAGGAGCTTGTGCTCATCGGCAGAATGTTCGGCTATCCGGGCTTGGACATCGAGAACAAGTGCTGGCTCATCCTTGGCAAGTACGACCTCGATATGCTCGTGCTCACCTGCGGCGTAAACGGATCGTACGTGTTCACACCAGGCGAGATGTCGTTCCAGCCTACACCGAAGGTGGAGGTGGCTGACACCGTTGGCGCAGGTGACTCGTTCACGGGCACATTCTGTGCTTCTATCCTCGCCGGAATGACGGTTGCTGAGGCTCACGAGCGCGCAGTGAGAGTGAGTGCATACGTCTGCACGCAGAATGGCGCAATGCCCGTACTGCCTGAGGAGGTGAAGTAAAGCTCCTCTCAAAATTTGTTGTTAGAGTTAGAAGCCGGAGGCATCGTTGCCTTCGGCTTTTTTCGGTTATATCATACAAACGTTTTTCTGTTTCAGATTAAAGCAGTAACTTTGCGGCTAAATAGGAGGTATGGGCATCTTGCCCATACCACGCACCCACAAACGCACCCACACGCACCCACAAACGCTTTTAAAAGTAAAAAAGTAAAGAAGTAAAAACATATATGAAATCACTAAGCCGCATCCTTAAAGGCAACCCTACAGTGACAGAGAGCACGGTCTATTACGTGCTCGTCATCTGTTGCATATCCCACTTTCTGAACGACATGATACAGTCGATCATTCCGTCTATCTATCCTATCCTCAAGGATAAGTTCGACTTCTCGTTCGCGCAGATAGGTATCATAACGCTTGTCTTTCAGATGACATCCTCCATTCTGCAGCCCTTCACCGGACTGTCTGCCGACCGCCATCCGCGCCCCTATGCGCTCTCCGTCGGCATGTGCTTCACGCTCGCCGGACTGCTCATGCTTGCGTTCGCCGAGAACTATCTGCTCATACTGCTGGCCGTGAGCGTCGTAGGCTTCGGCTCGTCCATGTTCCACCCTACGGCGTCGCGCGTGGCTCAGTTGGCATCGGGCGGCAAGAAAAGTCTTGCGCAGTCTATCTTTCAGGTGGGCGGCAACGGTGGTTCGGCGCTCGGTCCTTTGCTCGCAGCGCTCATCATCCTGCCCTTCGGACAGCACGCCATATCGTGGTTCGCCATAGCCGCCCTGCTCGCAGCACTCATCATGGTGCGCCTCGGAGCGTGGTATAAAGCCCGCCTGCAGTATGCCGTGAAGCATCCGCGCAAGGCGGAAGTGCTGAACACGCACATCTCCCGACGCGCAAAGTACGGCGCATTGCTCATACTCATCCTGCTCGTCTTCTCGAAATACTTCTACACATCCTGCATCACGAGCTACTTCACGTTCTACCTCATCGACAAGTTCGGCGTCTCGGTGCAGGCTTCGCAGATATGCCTCTTCGTGTTCCTCGCCGCCTTCGCCATCGGCACGCTCGCCGGCGGCGTGTTCGGCGACCGTTTCGGACGCAAGTACGTGATATGGTTCTCCATCCTTGGCGCGGCTCCGTTCGCCCTCGCCATGCCATACGTCAATCTGACGTGGACCATCGTGTTCACCTTCCTCTCTGGACTCATCATCGCCTCGGCGTTCTCTTCGATAGTGGTCTACGCCACCGACCTCATGCCCGACAAAGTAGGACTCATCGCCGGCATCTTCTTCGGCCTTATGTTCGGACTGGGCGGCATCGGTTCGGCGTTCTTCGGATGGCTCGCCGACAAGACCAGCGTCGAATTCATCTTCAAGGTAAGCGCATTCCTGCCGCTGCTCGGCATCATCGCCGGACTGCTGCCCGATACGCAGAAGCGGTCATAGTGGGGAGGCGTTTTTGCAACCTCATTGCATTATGTTTTTTATAATTTTGCATTCAAATTATAAAAAAATCAGTATGAAAAAGACAATACCAGTTATAGGTATGGCGTGCGTTGTCTGCGCCGCCAACGTAGAGAATACGCTCCGTAAGTTGCGGGGCGTCAACTCGGCTACGGTAACACTGTCTACACGCACGGTGCTTGTAGACTACGACCCAGACGTGATTACGCTCGACGATATGAAGCGCGAGGTGAGCAACGCCGGCTACGACCTCGTGGTGGAGAACGACCGCAACGCCGAGGAGATTAACCGTCGTGAATACACGCTGTTGCGCCGCCGTACGCTGCTTTCGTGGCTGTTCGCCGCGCTCACGATGTACTTCGGCATGAGCGGCGACGGAACGTTCAACAATCAGATTTGTCTCATTCTCGCTCTCTTAAACATGTTCTACTGCGGCAGACGCTTCTATGTGTCGGCGGCAAAACAGATAACTCATCGTACGGCGAACATGGACTCGCTCGTGGCGCTGAGCACACTCATAGCGTTCTTCTTCAGCACGCTCAATACGTTCTTCGGCGAGGCGGTTTGGGGCGCACGCGGCATCGAGTGGCACACCTATTTCGACGCGTCGGTGATGATAATCACGTTCGTGCTCACAGGCAGATGTATTGAGGAAAAAGCTAAGGACAGCACGGCGAGCAGCATACGCCAGCTCATGGGCATGCAGCCCAAGACAGCGCGCATCGTGACGCACGAGAAGATGGAAGGCACCGACGACTATCGCATGGAGGAGGTGCCTATCTCTACGATTCAGATAGGCGACACGATAGAGGTGCGTGCCGGAGAGAAGATTCCGGTGGACGGCGTGGTGTGTGCGGCAGAGAGTTTTATGACTGCCGATGCGGCGTACGTAGACGAGGCTATGATAAGCGGCGAACCTACACCGGCGATGAAGAAAGCAGGCGACACCGTGCTCGCCGGAACCATACCGAGCCAGGGCAAACTGCGTATGCGTGCGCGTCAGATTGGCGAGAACACAGCTCTTGCGCACATCATACGCATGGTGCAGGAGGCACAGGGCAGCAAGGCTCCCGTGCAGCGCATCGTAGACCGAGCCGCACGGGTATTCGTGCCGACGGTGGCTGCCATCGCGTTGCTCACGTTCTGCGTGTGGTGGGCTGTAGGAGGCAACGCTGCACTGCCGCACGCTATTCTCTCGGCTGTGGCTGTGCTCGTCATAGCCTGCCCCTGTGCAATGGGATTGGCTACACCGACGGCGCTCATGGTGGGCATCGGCAAGGCTGCGCAGAAGCAGATTCTCATAAAGGACGCGTCGGCGCTGGAGAACCTGCATAAGATTCAGGCACTCGTCGTTGACAAGACGGGCACGCTCACCATCCCCAACCCGAACATCGACTTCACACGCCCGTCTGACATACCGCTCGAAGAGCGCGAAACGCTGAAGCCTAACGCCAAGGAGGCGATAGCGCAGCTGCAGTCGGCTGGCATTGAGGTGTACATGATGAGTGGCGACAAGGAGGAGGCAGCGCACTATTGGGCTGCTGAGGCTGGCATACGCAACTATCGCAGCAAGGTGTTGCCGGGCGACAAGCAGGCGCTCGTGCAGCAACTTCAGAGCGAAGGCAAGCGCGTGGCTATGGTTGGCGACGGCATCAACGACACGCAGGCACTCGCCCTCGCCGACGTTGGCATAGCTATCGGTCGCGGCACAGATGTGGCGATGGACGTGGCGCAGATAACGCTGATGGGCGACGACCTCATGGCACTGCCAGAAGCCGTAAGGCTCAGTAGACGTACCGTGCGCATGATATGGCAGAACCTCTTTTGGGCATTTGTCTACAACATCGTCTGCATACCCCTCGCCGCCGGTGCCCTACACATCTTCAACATCGACTTTCAGATAACGCCGATGTGGGCAAGCGCCCTGATGGCGTTCTCAAGCATAAGCGTAGTGCTCAACTCGCTGCGCCTGCGCTACGCGTAACGGATTGTTTACCGGACAGCAATAATTTATAATTTGTCATTACGCAACAGTTTTCCCAACACTACAACAACCCCTTAATAAACTGAGCACAGCTTTTGCAGATTCTCTTCGAAGTGTTCTTTGTCGATGGCGCTGTTCTTTAGTGTAGAGCGATAGTTGTATATTGTTTGTAGCGAGTAGGAGAGGATGCCGGCAATCTTAGGACTTTCCGTTACGCCCAGTCTTACCAAGGCTGCTACACGCAAGCTTGGAGTCAGCTCGTTGTCTTCCTTAAGCTCGATTTGTGCCTCGGGTATCAGCAGTGAGTTCAGTTCATTTACAAACGAGGGATAGAGCGAGAGGAAGATTTTGTCGAACTGCGAGAAGAAGCTCTGGCTCTCCTCAGTGCCTCGCTTTGAAGACGAGAGAATGCTCAGCAGTTCGTTCTGCTGATTGGCTCTAATTTTACGTATTACCAGTTTGCGCTGACTGTCCAACCGCTCAATATACTGATAGCAGAGCATGATAAAGGCATTAGCCATCAACTCACGCTTTGTGTTGGTGTTTTCAAGCTCATCATTTGAGTTCCGAAGCGCTTTGTTTGAGTCCTTAAGCTCGTTGTTTGAGTCCTTAAGCTCGTTGTTAGAGTCTTTAAGTGCTTTGTTGGAGTCTTTAAGCTCGTTGTTAAAGTTCTTAAGTTCATTGTTATTGTACTTAAGTTCATTGTTGTTGTATTTAAGCTCATCATTAGAGTCCTGAAGTGCTTTGTTTGAACTCATTAGCTCATCGTTAGAGTCCTTAAGTGCTTTGTTTGAGCCCTTAAGTTCATCATTAGAGTCTTGAAGCACTTTGTTTGAGCCTTTAAGTTCATCGTTAGAGTCCTTAAGTGCTTTGTTTGAGCCCTTAAGTTCATCGTTAGAGTCCTTAAGTGCTTTGTTTGAGCCTTTAAGTTCATCGTTAGAGTCCTGAAGCGCTTTGTTTGAGCCCTTAAGTTCATCATTAGAATCCCGAAGTGCTTTGTTTGAGCCCTTAAGTTCATCGTTAGAGTCCCGAAGAGCTTTGTTTGAGCCTTTAAGTTCATCATTAGAGTCTTGAAGAGCTTTGTTGTCCTTTAGCTGTTGTTTGTTGGTAGCGCTCAACTCTTCAGTCAAGGCTTTCAGTTCCTTCTCCGACAGTTTCAACAAATCTTTTTTCCAGTTGACGTACACTACTGCTGCTGCAATGACAACCAACAGCACAAGTATACATATTATCGTCACGTTTTTCCAGATGGCTTCCTTTTGGAGCTTTTCATTGTAAGCTGACAATATTACATGCAGGTTGGTATACAGCTCTACCCGTTGCAGACGACTATTGTATGCATGTGCGTCTTTCAATGTTTGATTGATATATTTCCGGGCTTTGTCAAGATCATTTTTGTTTTTATAAAGCAACAGAGCAACATCCTGCAATGCCAGACTCTCATTGTTAGCCGACATTACATCGCTAATGGCAGCAAGCAGCAGATAACGCCTCTGCTGCTCCCACAGTTTATTGTTGCCGTAAGCCTTTGACAGAGCGTATGCCGCCCTGCCGTACATGCGGTTTTCGGGTCCGAACATTTGCATTGCCTTATTCAATGAAGCACTAATCTCATTGATACTCCTGCCTGAGTAAAAGAGGTTAATACCATTCATGTAATAATACATTGCACTATTCTTCGGACAGTAGTATAGAGCCTTGCTGATATATTCCTTGAACAGTTCGTTATAATGTTTGCTGAACTCCATTTTCTGACAATGTGCATTCAGATTGTAATAGAGTGAACTCTGGGCGCAGTAGAAAAGGAAATTTTGCTTTGGATCTGATTGTGATATCTCGATTTTGTCCAGACTTTCCTTCGCCTCAATATAGAAGCCTCGTTCAATCAGCAGACTTGCCTTTGTAATCAGGAATCGGTTGCAATAATCAGAATTGCCAGTCTGTTTGGCAAGGCTTATTCCCCTTTGGACATACACCATTGCCGAGTCGTAAACGTATAGACTATACTCGTTTGCCAACTGTTCATATATGCGTAGCTTGTCTGTTGCAGCGGTCACGAATTTAGCTCCAAGCTTAATGTCTTTTAGCCTTTTTTCTTTTATGACATCATAATCCGCACTATGGGCTATTACTGAGTCTAATCTTTCGTAAAGTTTGTTATTGTCTGCGCGAGCATTAATAATCGACAGACAGATAGTTATGGTTAATATCAATATCCTCATGGTCTTTAAATCTTTAGATTTTACCTTTTCTATCTACAAATTTACAGAATTTTTATTAGATATATTATATGAACTTTCTACTTTTTTTTAATCGTTTTTTTTCGATTCTTACTTTCCTTTACCCCCTCCGTTGTGTAAGTTGTTGTTTATCTGATAGTTGTGAATTTTTCATATTACTCATACTTACTTGAAGCTTACTCAACGCACTTTAGCCTACAGGATATATATACCTTTGCATCGAAGATTTTGAGAGGCGCAAATTCCGAATTTAGAAGAAACGTTTTGATTGAAATAGTAATACGTATAATACGATAAAATCAAAAAAAACTTTTTTAATGATGTCAATGAGATTTTTCAGGAAAATTTGTTTTGTCGCAACTCTCTTGCTTTTGGCTATGCCAATGGTTGCAGCAACCGCAAATGGTGTTGACAAAAGCGAGAAGAAGGTTTGGCAAGATTCAGATCCGTCTAAGGAGAATTATTTTAACAACCGTCGTGCTCTCGTAGGACCGGGATGTACAATCAATAGTATTGGTGATGGTGTTCAGGTGGTTTCTGGAACAGCTAATCTTCAGAACCTTTGCAACGAGAATATGGATGATTATGCTACGATTCCGGCGCTTGTTGGAGCTACCATAGTAGCAAGTCCTATTATCAGCGTTAAGGACAATCAGCATTATTATGCTGGTGGTACAGAGGCTGGTTTTGTTATTTGTGCAAAATCAGATGCAAGCATCCTTACTCTCGATTTAGCAAATTTCTACAAAATACAGTTCCTTAAGGACGGAGTAGCGGTTGGCAAACTCCAAACTATCTCTACCGGTAAGTCTGTCACTGGTCTTGGACTGTCGCTGTTGACAATCCCTGGTTCAGATCAGGTAAACAAATTGTACACGGCTAAAGCTCCCGGTAATTTCGATGAAATCAAGCTCGTTCAGTGTGGAGTTGATGCCAAAGTGCTCTCTGCTATAAATATCAAGTATGCATTTGTAGGCAAGGCTCGTGAGTATACTATTACCAATAATAAGGAGAATGGTATTTCTAAATACGCTGAAGAGCAGGGAAGAACGACGTTTACTTTGGATGCGCAAGGGCTAAAGCCAACTCATACATTTGGAGATTTGTTGAACTACGATAACCTTATTGATGAAGATTTGAAAAACTCTTTCACAGTAAGCGCTGTACTTAAGGTTGGTAGCTCTTTGCCTGTTACAGTGGTAGCAAAACCTTCGGACGGAAAAGAAGCTTTCCCCGCAGGAACTGAAGTGGGCTTTAAATATAATAGTACTACAGTTTTAGATCTTGCTGTTGGTGATGGAGCAACGCTTGTTTTATTTGACAAGGACAACAAAGAAATTGATTCTTACCCCATCTCTGGTAAAGTTTTAGGGCTTAATGTAATAAAAGCTAGTAAGGATGGTGAAGTCGTTTTGAGGGCACCTAAAGATTTCTCGGCTGTAAAACTGGTATTTCCTGGTGTTCTAGATCTCAAATTGGGCGCAGACAAAGTCAACTACGCCTTTGTGCGCATGGCTCCCGATGCTGCTTCTCATCATTGTCCAATCAATGCCACATCAAGTCGCGATGTGTCTGGAAGTGTCAATCAGTTCCAGTTGCAGCACAATGATACCGTACAGGTAGAATGGTCGATTGTAGATCGTCCAACAGGTTCAAATGTTGAATTGAACACAGAAACTGGTCTGGTTTCTAATCTTGATATTCCAGGCAAATATGTGTTTAAGGCAACAGTTCTTAAAGATGAAGGCAGAAGCGAAAAATGCTATGAAGAGACAACCCTCAACTATGCTCCTACATATGTTGCGGAGGAACACGGAGTGGATATCCTTGTCAATAAGGAGGGTGAGGAGCCTAAATACGTGTTGAGCGATAAGTTTGGCGGTGGTTTGATACAGATATCCGATAGAATGATGAATCGCTCAGCCATACTTACTACTTCTCTCAACGATTTCGCCTATCGTCAGCCAAGCGTTGAATTGGCTGCCAACACAGGTCTCGTTGGCATCAAGACTGCTGATGGCTCTAACTTTGCTGATGGCTTGAATGGCAATGCAAGAGCTTTCAATGGCAAGATGAAGGTTGGTTTTGTGGTATCTGTTAAGGCTACCGGACTCGATGCTGATGTGCTTAATCTCTATAACATCAAGCTCTACAATAAAGGCAAGGAAGTGACTGGAGATGTAACAACCCATTGGGATGCCATCTCAGCCGGACTTATCGGTAAAGAGGAAACACGTAAAATGTGTCTGAACGTTGAAGTTCCAGCGGGCTGTGCGTTTGATGAGATTGTACTTTATAAAACAGGCGTTCTTTCTGCCGACCTCTCACAGCTCAATATCTACTATGCGTATGTAGCCGATGCTGAGGCAGACAATGCTACAATCAATCCCGTTTACGGCGCTCAGGTGGTATCTACAGATAATACCAATGCATCAATCGACTTTGCAAACACTCAGATTGTCCAAGTTGCCAACATTGGCAACGGCTACAACGAGTTGAGCAATTTGATTGACGACTCGATGGATACATACTTGACTCTCCCGTTGGGCGTAGACTTGGGAGGCTCTACAATCTCAGTCAATATGGGTAAAGTAGTTGATAAGGGACAGCAGCTTGTTATGGTAACCCAGAATCTGGCTTTAGGATTGGGTGCAAGTCTGGGCGAAGGTCTAAAGTTGACCACCTATCTTGATGATGAGAAGCAGGAAGAACTGACAAGCTGGAAGGTTCTTGGTGCTGATGTTATTGGCAGTAAGGGCGACAGCTATGCCGTGCTTAATCCTACCAAGTCGTTCGATCAGGTTCGTATCACACCTGTCAAGGCGCTCTCTGCTCTTGAGAATCTTCAGATTAAGGGCTTCGCTCTGCGTACCGACATGAACGACGACGGAACCCTCAAGGGAAACGACAACATTCTGGTTCTTGATGAGGGCAAGACTCTTACAGTTACTAAGTCATACACTGGAGCCACGATGCTGCTCCACCGTACATTCACCAAGAGTGCTGACAACAACAAGAAGGGATGGAACTCTATCATTCTTCCCGTTGATATGACAGCTGCTCAGGTTAAGCAAGCTTTCGGCGATGGTGTACAGATGGCAAAGTTCGACCGTTTGGAGAACAACTGGATAAAGTTCTCTACAGTAGACGTTGCCGGTGAGGACGTAGTGCTGAAGAAGAATACACCTTATATAATATATCCTACGCAGAAGCCGCTCGGCAACTATTCATACACTATCGACGGTGTTACGCAGATTCTCAATGGTCCAGTATATGTAGCCGATGGCATCAACTACGATGATCAGACATCTAATCTGACACACACGGTAAATGGCGGAGGCATGACCTACACTGGTTCGTACGACAGTAAGACCGTTGTGTCCGCCGACTCATATATGTTCAGCAAGGGCAACCTTGTTCACACCAACAAGGAACACACGGTAAAGGCTTATCGCTGCTGGCTTAAAGAAGATGCATCTTCTGGCAGAATGTTGATGTTCTCGCTTGATGGCAACGGCTTGGATGGTACAACTGGCATCCACGTGATTGAGGAGAACAAGCAGAATACAAACACCGGCATCTACAACCTTGGCGGTGTGCGCATGAACACCAACAATGTCGATAAGTTGCCGAAGGGTGTGTATGTTGTTAACAACAAGGTAGTGGTAAAGAAATAATATTATAACTGCATTATGAAAAAGAAGAGATACGTAGCTCCGGAGATTAGCGTTATCGAAATGGAGCCTTTACAGATAATGGCTGGAAGCCTTGAAAATGACCGTGGCTGGAGTCCCGACGGTGACGAAAAGAATGGATTCGGCATCGTAGAAGAAGGGGATGGAGATTATAGTGACGATGATTTCTAACCTTTAGACAACTAAATAACTCACTATTTTATTAAAGTTGAACGCCCTGCAAGTGTGAAAGCATTTGCAGGGCGCTTTCTTTGTTATTGCTGTCCGGTAAAACCGTTGTTTGGCGGTTTGCAAACGATTGTAGGTGTGTGCGAACACATTAAGGGTTGATATAGGTCAAAAATAGGCGTTTTTATGCGAAAAAAGAGTGTAAACACTTGTTTGTGTACGCAAACAATCGTAACTTTGCATCGTCAAAACAAGGGAACCGTGAGGCAACCGCTTGACTAACAACATTAGGTAAAAGGTATTGAAAGGATAATTCAATAGGAAAGTCTTAAGGGTAAAGAAGATTCAGGACGACATCAGAAGGTAAAAGATTAGGATAACAACACCGAAAGGTATTAGGTAAAGGTAAAAGATTAGGTAAAGGTAAAAGATTGAACAAGAGAGGATGACTTCTGATAAGGTATTATAAAAGGTGAAAAGTAAAGGGTAACTTTGGTAAAGGTCTTAAGTTTTGAAAGGTAAAGAAGTTTTTAGGTAAAGATTGTCAATAAAAGGTATATAGTTTGGTAGTTTTAAAGGTTAATAAGTAGAAAGGTTATGTTGATGACGGTAATGATGAGCCTATTTGCAGCGACTGCTGCAATAGGAATGTGGGGAGAAGACAATAATAAATAGTCTTTCTCGCCACTCAAAATGAGACGGGAGTCTTGTTAAATAGTCGAGAAAATAAAAAAGTTAATAAATAAAGTTTGGTCCACCGCAGCGTTCGTTGCGGTGGATTTTTGTTTTTATTATTGCCCTACTTGTTAATAGGACAGCGCAGGTGGCGCATTTCGTGTCCGCCCCACATGGCATCGTTGCAGTACTCGAAGCCTACTGAGCGGTAGAGGCGTTCGGCGTTGGGATTGCCTTTGTCTACGAGCAGTGCTGCGGGCAGGTTGAGGCTTGCAGCATATTCCGAGGCACGCTGCAGCAGTTGGCGAGCGATGCCGCGACGACGGTATTCTGGGTAGATTGCTAATGAGTCGAGATAGAACTCGCCGGCTTCCGTCTCGTCGTCCATCTGCGAGTAGTCCATCTGGAGCTGTCTGAGTGCCTCCTCCTGGAAACGGCGGCGCAAGCGGCGCAGGTCGGCTCCGTTGTAGCCTACGATGGCACCGGCTACCGGTGCATACTCCACGTTGCCCTCTGTGGCTTCCTCGTCGACAGCTACGAAGGCGTTGCGCCAGCTGTACTGCGAGTCGTCCATGAGTACGAGGTCGAGCATCATGTGATAGAAATCGTCGAGCGTGTGCTCCTTGCCAGCCAGATACTGGCAGCACTCTTCCGTCATTGCCGTCATAATGAGCTGTGCGATGTCGGCTGCGTGCGCTGGTGTTGCGGGAATAATAGTCATAAAAGTAGTTTTCTTTTTCCTACAAATTTAAGCAAAACTCAGCAGACCGACAACTATTTTGACATATATTAAGACGTGTGAAGTAGGTGGCGTGGTGTTGTGTTCTGTAAAATAAAATCCACTAAAACGCTTGTTTATATGGATTTAAATGCCTAACTTTGCAAAACTATCAAACCATTTTTGTTAAATCAGGTAGTGGCAAGAATGGTGTAATTAGCGAAAATAGTATAAAAAGACAGATGAATGAGAATTCCGGCAGCAGGAACAGTGTCGGGGTTCTTGTTTTTTTGTTATTGTAATGTAAAATATTAATTAACAAACAAAAGAATCATGGCTTACATGTCACAAGAAGGCTACGACAAGCTCGTTGCCGATTTAAAGCAGCTCGAAACAGTGGAGCGCCCGAAGGCTTCTGCAGCCATTGCAGAGGCTCGCGACAAGGGCGATTTGAGCGAGAATGCAGAGTACGATGCCGCTAAGGAGGCGCAGGCTCATCTTGAGGAGAAGATTAATCGTTTGAAGGTTGCTATCTCTGAAGCAAAGATTATTGATACATCGCGTCTGAGCACCGACTGTGTTCAGATTCTCTCGAAGGTGGAGATGGTCAACCTCGCCAACAATGCTAAGATGGCATACACCATCGTGAGCGAGAGTGAGGCTAACCTGCGCGAGGGCAAGATTTCGGTCAATACACCTATCGCACAGGGTCTGCTCAACAAGAAGGTGGGCGACGAAGTAGAGATTAAGATTCCGCGTGGCACTATCCGTCTGCGCATCGAGAACATCACATTCGCATAACACCTGCAGTGTGGCTTGTCCGCACATCGCAGGGAGCGTAAGAAGCAGCCGATTGGGCGCACCATAATACGTTGAAAGCCAGAAGTCGCAGACTCGGAGTCTGAGGTTTCTGGCTTTTGCGTATATAAAAATATGTATGAATACGTGCGCTTATCCGTTATTTTTACTAATTTTGTAGAAATAAACATTTAAAACCTATTGTTATGGATATATTCTCAAAAATCGCCGCAGGCGAGATTCCCAGCTATAAGTGTGCTGAGAGCGAACAGTTCTACGCTTTCCTCGATATCAACCCGTTGGTGAAGGGTCACACACTCGTCATTCCGCGCCGCGAAGTAGACTACATCTTCGACATGGAGGATGAGGAGATTGCCGAGTATCAGGTGTTCGCAAAGAAGGTGGCTGTAGCCATCAAGCGTGCCTTCCCATGCATCAAGGTGGGCGAGGCAGTGCTCGGACTCGAAGTGCCGCACGCACATATCCATCTCATCCCGATGCAGTCGGAGAAGGACATGCTCTTCTCTAACCCGAAGCTGAAGCTCTCGGAAGAAGAGTTCCGCGAGATAGCCGATAAGATATACACCGAGTTCAAGAAACTGTAACACCCCAAACCCTGCAATATGAAGAGAAACATCGCCATTATCCTTGCCGGTGGAGTAGGCTCACGCTTGGGCATGTCCACACCGAAACAGTTCTTTAAGGTGGCAGGCAAGATGGTCGTGGAGCACACCATAGACGTGTTCGAGCGCAACCAGCACATCGACGAGATAGCCATCGTGTCGAACCCTGCACTCGTTGCCGACTTCGAGAACATCGTGCTGCGCAACAAGTGGCGCAAGGTGAAGAAGATATTGAAGGGCGGAGCCGAGCGCTACTACTCGTCGCTCTCTGCCATCACCGCCTACCAGAACGAGGATGCCAACCTCATCTTCCACGACGCGGTGCGCCCACTCGTCAGCCAGCGCATCATCGACGACGTGGTGAAGGCACTCGACACGCATCGTGCCGTGAACGTTGCCGTACCGTCTGCCGACACAATCATTGAGGTCGACGGCGACTTTATCACGAACATACCCGACCGCTCCCGTCTGCGCCGCGGACAGACTCCGCAGGCGTTCGACCGCCAGCTGATATCCGATGCTTACGACAAGGCACTCAAGGATCCCAATTTCCGCACTACCGACGACTGCGGCGTGGTGCGCACATACCTGCCCGAAGAGCCTATCTTCGTGGTGCGTGGCGAGGAGAGTAACATGAAGCTCACCTATCGCGAAGATACCTACATGATGGACAAGCTGTTCCAGCTGAAGAGCACCGAGCCCAACGACGTGCAGATTGGTGCAGACTCGTTCCGCGGAAAGGTGGCTGTGGTGTTCGGCGGAAGCTACGGCATCGGCAAGAACATCGTCGAGATGCTCGAGCAGAGCGGTGCTCATGTGCACTCGTTCTCGCGCAGCGCAACGCACACCGATGTGGGCGACGACAACCAGGTGGCACTTGCTCTGTCTGCGGTGGAGCAGAAGGAAGGACACATCGACTACGTCATCAACACCGCCGGCGTGCTCAACCGCGAGCCGCTCGCTTCGATGGACTACGATACAATCCTGAAGGCGGTGCAGACCAACTATATGGGTACGGTGAATGTGGCTCTGCGCTCACGTCCTTACCTGCAGCGCACACGCGGTAAGCTCATCTTCTTCACATCCAGCTCGTACACCCGCGGTCGCGCCTTCTATAGCATCTACTCGTCGACAAAGGCTGCCATCGTCAACTTTGTGCAGGCTGTGGCGCAGGAGTGGGATGCCGACGGCATCAGCATCAACTGCATCAACCCGGAGCGTACAAAGACACCGATGCGCCAGCAGAACTTCGGCGTGGAGCCCGACGAGACGCTGCTCATGCCGGAGCGTGTGGCTGAGGCTACGCTGCGCACCCTGCTCACCGACTGCACGGGACAGGTGATTGACGTGCGTCGACCTTCGGCTGACAAGTAATACATGGCAGGTGGACGGGTCGGTGTGACGGCTCGTCTGCTTGCTGATCTTCAACGAAACGATTATAAATGAATTATATAACCGAATTCAAACAGCGCAACCTCCGTCGTGCGCAGCTCAAGCAACTCTCCATTCTTGAGGAGATAGACCGCATCTGTCGCAAACACGACATCAAGTACTGGCTCGACGGAGGCTCTCTGCTTGGTGCCGTGCGCCATGGTGGCTTCATCCCGTGGGATGACGACATAGATATAGCGATGACACTCGACGACTCGCGCCGCTTCGCCGAGGTGGCTCCCAAGGAGCTGCGCAGCGGACTGGTGCTGCAAACGCCCGAGACGGAGCACACCCGCGAACCTATTATGAAGGTACGCGACCTCAACTCGTTCTATGTCGAAGGCACGGAGGACTTCTCGCTTGACTACTCGAAGGGACTCTTCGTCGACATCTTCCCGTTTATCCCTTACCCTAACGTCTCGCGCAGCTTCTGCAAGCGTTACGGCAAGGCTATGTCTAAGTGCTACTCCATACTGCACCACTCGCATCAGTACTCGTGGCGTGCCACGTTCGAGTTGTTCTATTTCGGTGCGAAGTATCTCTTCTGCAAGGCGATGTGGGCAGCGGCTTTTGCTCTGCGCAAGCGCGACACCTACATCTCCAACGTGCTCATCAACAACGGCTACGGCATCATGCACCGCCGCGACTGCCTCTTCCCACTCTCCACAATAGAGTTCGAAGGCAAGCGTTTCGCTGCGCCTGTCGACCCCGACGCTTATCTGCGCGACCTCTACCGCAACTATATGGAGGTGCCGCCGAAGGAGAAGCAGAAGGTGCACGCCGTGTTTATCATGCCCGAGCTGATTGAGGAGACGGAAGTCAAGATGTGAGGTTGTGGATTGAAGCAATCCGCAACCCTCCTTGCTAACATAATTATTTTATAAAGAATGAATCAGACCGAAACCGTAGCGGTGGTGATGTGTACATACAACGGGGCGAGTCGACACCTTGCAGAGCAGCTCGACTCGCTCTTTGCGCAGACACTGAAACCGAAGGAGATAATAGTGCAGGACGACTGTTCTACCGACAACACTATGGAGTTGCTCGCCGACTATGCTCGCCGTGCGCCCGATGGGGTGCAGATGCGTGTCTATCAGAACGCGCAGCAGCAGGGCATCAACCGCAATTTCTTCTCTGCCATGCGCCGTTCCACCGCCAACCTCATCGCCGTTTGCGATCAGGACGACATCTGGCTGCCAACGAAGCTCGAAGAGCAGTGCGCAGCCATCGGTCAGAACATGATGTGTGTATGCCGTTCGGTGCCGTTCACCGAGACCGGTGCTGAGGTGCGCTACGATAGTCGCCGACCCAACTGCAACCTCATCCGTCTGTTCTATGCCTCGATGATGGGCCACTGCCAGGTGCTGCGTCGCGAGTTGCTCGACGTGATACCTACCGAGGAGGAGTGTCCCGAGATATACCGCCGCACATGCTACGACGTGATGACCGCTACAGCCGCAGCGGCTCTCGACAGCATCGTGCTGCTCGATAAGGTGCTTGTGCGCCAGCGTCGCTACGCCGAGGCTGCTACATACGTGGGTGTCGACACCCATCGTGTGCGCTCTGCCGACAATGCTGCCTACATGGTGTGGTACGGCGTGCGCAATTATTCGAAGGTGAAGCCCCGGATGAACGCCCATTTTGCCGCTCGCCGCGACTTCCTTCTGTGGGTGGAACGCAAGTCGAAGGCAACTCCCTCAGTCCCCACCACCGACAATGCAATCTTTCGCGACGGTTTGCGCCTCCTCGACTACGAGACACACCGTGGCATCCGTGCGTTCTTCGGATTGCAACGCATGTATGTGCGCTATCGTCACCGCATCTTCTACACACACGAGACCGACCCCGTGGCACTTCTGCGTGCGTTGCTCCATCCGTTCATGCAGATATACAACTACCGCTATCTATGAAGGTTTATTTCTACCATACGCAGAACATACAGTATTGCCTCCGTCGCATGGCGGAGGGCGAGTTCCCGTCGCACTTTCTCTACGGAGCGTGCCACCTTGCCGACAACGCCATCGACGTGGTCTATCACCGTTCGCCGAAGCACGAGCTCTCCCGACTGAAGACTGCGCTCTACACAGCATGGCGTGTGCTCACGTGTCGCGAGCACTACGATGCTCTCTACGCCACCCACTACAAAGGACTCGAACTTGTGGTGCTGCTGCGTGCCCTCGGCTTGTTCCGCAAGCCCATCATCGTGTGGCATCATCAGCCCATCGTGAAGTCGAAGAGTCGCCTGCGCGAACTGCTCGGTCGCTTCTTCTACAAAGGTTTCGACCGCCTTATATTCTTCTCTCAGAAACTTGTCGATGACTCGCTGAAGGCACCTAAAGCCAATCCGCGCAAGCTCGTCGTAGGGCATTGGGGTGCCGACCTCGCCTTTTATGATAAGATAAAAGCGGAGCTGAAATCAGAGCAACTCTCACCATCTCACCCCAACACCCCCTCACCATCTCACCATCTCACCCCCTCACCATCTTTCATCGCCACTGGCAAGGAGCAGCGCGACCAGCCCACGCTCATCGAAGCGTTCAACCGCACCGGTCGCCATCTTATATTATATATAGGTATCAATCCGAACCCTAACGTGCCCAACCCCAATCTCGAAGCCGTGGAGCGTTGCGAGCCAGCCGACAACATCGACGTGGTGAAGATTTGCGGACTGCTGCCTTACGAGATAGCGCGCGAGGTAGCGAAAGCCGACTGCGTTGTCATCTGCTGCCACCGCACACGCTACACCGCCGGACTCACCACCGTGGTCGAGGCACTCGCCCTCGGACTCCCCATCATCTGCAGTCGCAATCCGCAGATACCCGTCGACTTCGACCGCCTTGGCTGTGGCATCTCCGTTGAGTATGGCGATGTTGAAGGCTGGCAGCGAGCCGTCGAATACATAGCCACTCACCCCGACGAGGCACGCCTGATGGGGGAGCGCGGTCGTGCTCTTGCCGAGCAGATGTTCAACGACGAACGCTGCGCAAAAGAGGTAGCGGAATGGATAAAACAATTTAATTTGTAAAAATTACAAATATTCCTTTGCAGTTTCAAACTTAATCTGTATCTTTGCAAGTATAAAGTATAATTGGCTAAAAATAATCATTATGAAGGAACTGAAAGGAACAAAAACAGAGCGCAATCTGCAGGAGGCTTTCGCAGGTGAGTCGCAGGCACGCAACAAGTACACATACTACGCATCAAAGGCTCGCAAGGAGGGTTATGAGCAGATTGCTGCTCTCTTCGAGGAGACGGCGCAGAACGAGAAGGAACACGCAAAGATGTGGTTCAAGTATCTGCAGGGTGGTGCCATCAAGGACACCTTAGAGAACCTGAAGGATGCTGCTGCAGGCGAGAACTACGAGTGGACAGACATGTACGATCGCATGGCTAAGGAGGCTGACGAGGAAGGCTTCACAGAGATTGCTGCCGCTATGCGTGGCGTAGGTGCTGTAGAGAAGCACCACGAGGAGCGCTATCGTAAGCTCTTGCAGAATATCGAGGACGGTGTAGTGTTCTCTCGCGACGGCGACTGCATCTGGCAGTGCCGCAACTGCGGTCACATCGTTGTAGGCAAGCAGGCTCCAAAGCTTTGCCCGGTGTGCAAGCATCCGCAGGCGTACTTCGAGCTGAAAGCAGAAAACTATTAAAAGTAAAAAAGTAAAAAAGTAAAAGAGTGAAAAGTAGGAGGTATGGGCATCTTGCCCATACCACGCTGCCACAAAGCTCAATTAGTGCGGGCTGAAAGCCCAACAATCACATAGCCCAGGGCACCGCCCTGGGTATTTTGTGTTTATAATGAACACTGCGCCCTGTAAGGGCAACTCCTTAATAATTAGGCTTTTGCCCTTACAGGGCGTATGGTTTGTGTGTGCCTTTTAACCCAGGGCGTTGCCCTGGGCTATGTAGTGCTGCCCCTTCGGGGCGTGTCGCTTGCGACTTTTGACACTCCCTCTACGCTGCCACAAAGCTTTTAAAAGTAAAAGAGTAGAAAAGCTCTTAAACTAATCGTTTCCGCAAAACTTTTGCTTCAAAAGTTTTGCGGAACGAAATAAAAAGCGTACCTTTGCACTCGCAAAACGCCAATGCCCAGATGGCGGAATCGGTAGACGCGCTGGTCTCAAACACCAGTGGGGCAACCCATCCCGGTTCGAGCCCGGGTCTGGGTACTGTAGACGACTAAGAGTTGATTTCAACGCTTAGTCGTTTTTTTATGCACTTTCCCCATATATCTCCGTATGTTCCAGATTTGGTTTAAATAATATCAGTTGCGTAAAAAATCTCCCATATCTTCCAGTTTTGGATTTCTGTCGTCCTAACTCGCTGATTATGAACGGCAAGCGAAACTAAAATAAGCTGGTAGATATCTGAAAAATGCAAGTATCTTCCAGCCCATCTCCCAGCCTTATCTTCCATCCGATTACCACGCTACGACAACATCGTTGTCCTGCTACGGCAATATCGTTGTCCTGCTACGGCAACATTGTTGTTCTGCTACGGCAATATACCAATTGGATTTCGTTGACGCAACCAGGCTACGAATAGAAGTGAAATACGGCTCAAAATTATCCTTTTTTCGTAATAGTTGCGTTGATTTATTTAAGTTTCTTCTTTTATGACAGGACTTTTTACTACTTTTGTGGGGTAATATATGATGCATGGATTTGATGCCATTCGTTAAGATTACAAGTTAACAGATTGTCGAACTTAAAATTGATTTAATAAGAAACAGATAGATACACAAGAATGAAACGCTAAGGATTGAGCTGTTCTCAGAATAGCCTTTCCTCAACAGAGACTAAAACAGAGGTTCACCTCAATTTTTTTTACCAAGCGTTTCCGTTCTATACTTTTTGGATATTGAGCTTTATGCTCTTGTTCTCTAATCAAGAATACCGCCAAACATTCAACGTACGAGAACAAGCAGTAGGAAGGTTCACGCTTATAGGCGTGGGCTGTTCCTTGCTTGTTGTACGTGTAGGTCACTTGGCGGTAACCTTTGATTAAGCAGGCATAGGAACGGTTGCACGCCTTTTTTATTTCAAAGAATGACTACTAAATTTAGTTTTGTTTTAATGTTGCTGGCAATCATATTTTTGCCTGCTAACGCAATAGATTACAAGTATGCTCTTTTTGGAGTTGACACATATGAGGAATTCCATGACGGATTGGCAAAGTATTATGATACTGAAAATAAATTGTATGGATATATTGGCACGAATGGAAAACCTGCAATTGCATCGCAATTCATAGAAGCCGATAATTTCTTTAACGGTCAAGCAATAGTTAAGACACCTACAGGAGAAGGTATTATCAATACGCAAGGGCAATTTTTATTACAACCGAATTATTCTTCTATTAAAGCTGAAAAAGACATTCCGGGACTCTATATTATAGAGAGTGATAGGGGCAAAGGAGCGTTTTATAATAATCGTATCATAATAGAGCCTTATATGTCTGATGTTAGCACTCATTATTTCCCATTCATAAAAGGCGTAAACGTCTTGGATGGAAAAGATTATGGCTATGGTGTATATAAAAGCGGTAGCGTTTTTCATACAGATATAGATAAGACTCCAGTATGTTATTTTGATCAAGAAGGTTATCTTATTGAAAGTGCATATAAAAAGTGTTTGAGAGAAGAATGAGGAAAGTTTACTGGTTATCAGTTACT
>OHKV01000307.1_pt1 | contig 39383 bp, 26 predicted proteins | sample 1568951 | NCBI WGS metagenome assembly OHKV01 (sample SAMEA3879528, study PRJEB24766) | human gut metagenome | biome: human-associated habitat; feature: feces | place: USA | collected 1985/1987
TATGGCTGGACCTTGTACCATATGGTTCTACCGAGCTCAGACTTACGGTCTTCCCAAGAACCGTTAACCATATTGAAGAATAATCATCCGAACGCATAAAGACTCTTGACCCAATGGAAGTGGCATTCTGACAGATTGACATAAATAAATTCCCGCAAAGGCCACAAAAAATTCTTGTAGAACGATGCGGGTATCAGGTTTGCCTGGCGGTCAGCCCACAAGCTGTTCCGCCGGGTTTTCATTTGCGGATTCCATCCATAAAACATAGTGGGTCAGGTCATTGTAAAAATGCCCCATCGGTAGCACATCGGATAACTGTCAAGTCCATAAAATTCACTAACTTTGTATTGAGGCCATACGTGTGGTTTCAAGCAGAAACAGTTGATATGAAAACCCAAAGCAGCCTTTTACAGAGCATATCAGTTATACAGCAAGATAAATAATCGACAGACATTAGATTATGCCGGACCGCATGACACCAGAACAACGCCACGATTGCATGGCCAGCATACACTCGGAGGACACACGCCCCGAACAGGCGGTCAGGCGTGAATTGTGGCATCGTGGATACAGGTTCCGCAAATGTGTCCGCACATTGCCAGGGACACCGGACATCGTGCTGCCCAAATACCGCACATGCATCTTCGTGAACGGCTGCTTCTGGCATGGGCACAAGGGCTGCAGCAAATTCGTCATGCCGAAAACGCGGACTGAATTCTGGGCGAATAAGATTGCACGGAATCAGGAACGGGACCTCGTCAATATCCAGCGCCTCGAATCCATCGGCTGGAGCGCAATCACAGTCTGGGAATGCGAACTAGGCAAATCCGGCATTGAAAATACAATGGAAAAGATCGAGTCAATGCTGGCTGAAAACCGGACAAAATGGAAAGAATATCAGGCTCATCGCCGAGAAAGCCGCAAATTCGCCATTGAACAGGCCCGCAGGCGTCGCGAGATCAATGCCATCATTGAAGCGGAACTCAACGAACGGTTCGGCATTCCCGAAAGGATAAGACGCCTCTCCCGCATTGACGAATAGCAATTTCGCGCCATTCTTTCACGGCTTCAACCACCTCTGAGACAATCTTCTCTGCTGTCTTCATATTGATAAATTCACCAATGAGTTCCACTTCTTTGAGCCAATCGAAATCGGCATATACATACAACTTTTTCATTGATTATTCTTTCTTGGATGCACGTTCTCTTGTTTTCAAACTTAAATCTTGCAAAGCTTTTCCCATTTTATCTTCTTTTGCAAGCAATAAAATATCATCATCAAGTTGCAATGCGTACAAAACACGTAGATAAATCCCTATTGCAACAGTAGGCATCCCTTTTTCTATTCGGGACACAGTAAGCGGTGAGCAGGTGGCACGTTCAGCAACCTGAGCCACACTCAGATTCCGACGCAAGCGAGCTAACTTAATCTGTTCACCTACAATCTGCATCTTTTGCTCCAATTTTCGGGGAAGTTTGGTTCCCATTGTATTCTTTGACATATCTTGTTTTCTATTTTAAGGTGCAAAACGACCATGGCGATGACTTTGTCATAATCAACCTATCATATAATATGCAAAAGTAATACTTTTTATTTATTTAATGATGTGTTATACATAGAAAATGCACATCTTGGCATAATTAGCCATATACAAAATCAATTTTAAGCGACAACTTCCAAAAAGTAATATGTTCGACAGTCTTTGCGAAGAATTCGGCATGAGCACCAATACGTCGTTCAACATTCTTGACTACATCACATGTTATTCATATATTTGCATTGACATGACGACAGCCGGAAATGGTGTGCATCTAAAGGATAATACCGAATGATTGTACACTTCCCTACCAAATGAAGTATCATCGCTGTAATGAGCAGGAAGGATATACCAAAGCATAAATATTGAAATTCAAATGAATAACAAATTAGTGAAATATATCTTTGCAAAGGCCGGATACATCATATGTACTATAGGGTTATTGTATTCGATAAGTTTGCATGGATTTGAGAGTTGTAATCATTCTTTCAAATCAATAGATTGCCAACTAGACACAAAATCGAGAATAGATTCATTGGGAAACAAGGCTGTCCATATGTTTAACGAACATAATTACTTGGCGGCAGATACACTATTCGGCAAATATTTGCGTCATATAGTTCAATCTGAAGACATTGTCATTGACGACCTGAACAAATTAGAGAACAAGGACGATATCGGCGACAAACTATACAGCTATGCATTCAACTCTTTTTTCTCGGAAAAGAGGAAGAAGGAATTGAGACGCTTTTATTATCCTGCAAATGCGGGAATAATCAAGCGTATGCGGCATACAATAATCTATCGGAGAGCATTGCGTTTTTTGCAAATAACAAGTTGAATTACAGGACAAAGAAACTCATCAATCAAGATATTCGAGAGCACGACATCTCTTTTAGTAAAGCAGACAGCCCATCTGATTTCTGGAATAAACTTGTATCGACGAACCCTGTATACCAAGAATGCAAGCGTGAGTTGAACCGCAAAAGACTTAAAGGGCCTATAAGAAATGCGCTATATAGTCTTAATGCTTCTGAATCAAGTATGAAGCAGCGATTAGAAGATTGTAATCCTAATATGCGTGGTGAACTAGAAGATATTCTTTCTACATATCTCTATAATTCCACCAACTTGATACGTGATTTAAGGATATATCCTTCATCATATGCTAATGCTTTTGCCACTCCATATGGCGACATATACATGACTTCTTCGTTAGTTGACAGATGTTTAGGCTCTCAACAACTTCTCATTGGCATATGCGCTCATGAGATGACTCATTATATTTGTAAACATTCTCTTATTGAATTATGGCAAACATATAAGAAAGAAAAAAGCAATAGGATTTGGGGCGGAATTGTAGCAGGTCTCTACATGACTGGAATGGCTGCCGCAAATATAGCAAATACTTGTAACGGATACACTTCCTACAATCAAAGCAACTATTACGATTACGGGAAAACCGGCAATCAATTATTTACATTGATTGCCGGTGCATCACCCTACTATCAATTCAAGTATTCCCGTTCACAGGAAATTGAGGCTGATCTTGCAGCATATAGATTTTGTGAAGCCATCGGGATTGGTGGCTATTCATATATTATGGCCCTGCATCTAATCAACATCAATACCACTGGAAAGATGAAGGCCGCTAAAGATTCGACACATCCATCAATGTCATACAGAATTGAACTTCTAAGATATCTTTATAATACAGAACATCCAAAATCATAATATAGTTGCTGCTGCCCTACTCTTTTAGTATTACTTTATTTCCACCTTTTCTCCTTTAGTATTAATGAAATACTCCTCGCCATCCTTTTTCACTTTGGCAAATCCATTTTGGAAATTATTAATATGATCATATAACACGAGTACTCTTTCCTTGCTCTGCTTATTCACAAGACCGTACTTTCCAGAGACCTGACGTCACAGAATCCATGTTCATTAAATGACCAGACATGGTCGATATCCCCTCGACCAATATGTTGTTGACCTTCGCTCCAGACGTATGAGCCGCCATCTTTACGACCTCGAAAAACTGATGGACACAAACTATGGCAAAGCCGCTCTGGAAGACACGGCCCTATACCAGGCCATTGTGGAGCACCGCCGCAAGTTTTATCACCTTGGCTATGTCAACTATGATCTGGACTACCCTGCTGCCATCTGACCATGCTGTCGGGATGCGGATACAGGAAGAACCTGTTGTTGTCCGTCAAGCTGAACAACATCCGCTATCGCCCTATCGTTATCAGCTGGCCGAGCGTCTGTGCGGAGACCTCTCCGGACAGGCGGACAGTCACGCCGTTGGGAAAGACGATTTCGCAGACGGGATGAGCCATCTTCATCGACTTCACCCCTTGTCCGCCGGTGAGGACGACCTTCCCTGCGTGTTCGTTGATGCTCACGGGAAGGAACTCACCGTTCCTGTGCGCTGCCTCCTTGCGGATCTTGGCCTGCTAATAATAGAAGTGGCTTTCATTCATCCCGATCTGTCCGCAGAAGGCCCTGGAAGACATGTTGCTCTCAAGAAAGGCCTGATATGTCGGCCTGAATGTGTCTATCGTTTCCATACGGTTCTTTATTTGTGAACCTCAAAGTTACTCCGGAGGAGTTATGATGAAAAGACGGGGTTCACCGAATGCTTACATTTTATCAACTATTCTTTTTCGAAAAAGGCTTTCCAGATTTGAGGTGGTTCAAAAGTATAATAATTCTTCTGATCACAATCGGATCTTATCAATTTTTTGCTGATTTTGCCAATCTTGTTTCCTTCCAAAATTAAACAAGCTTTGATTGTTGTTGAATCTTCTACCTCAAATGGTTCCATATAAGTACATGATTCCAGCGTTGGATCTGTACCATCTGTTGTGAATTTAATTGTACCTCCCCATATCTCAGAATCAAGCATTACTTTTGAGGTATTTTTAAGGGGATTAACACAACTTGTAATTTCAATAATTTTGCTTCTGTCGAATGTATTTATTCCTCGGCTTTTCATTTCAGGCAGATGTTCGGACAATCGGCGTTTGAAATCATTCCAATCTTTCTTATGAGGTTGTGTCCATCCTATTTCTGAAACGGCAAGGATTCTAGGGAAAATCATGTATTCAAGGTGTTCTTCCGATTCTATATATTCTGTCCACATGCAACCTTGTATACCGATCATCTTGTCACTGTTATCTTCTTTGATATAATCTATGTCTTTTCTTGGAACCGGTTTACCTTGAATCAGGTCTTCATTATGCGCAGCAGTCTCTATTGATATTGGAAGCGGTTCAAATTCATACATTTTCTTGATTGGAGAGTACCCATACATTGCTCTCGGTTCAGTTTCAGGGTCATCTTGATACCAGTCAAAGTATAAAACCTCGCCTGGTGTCATGATTGTTCTGATACCACGGTTGGCTGCTTCTATTCCGCCTTTCTGTCCCCTGTATGACATGACTATCGTGGATGAGTCTAAAGATCCGTGCAGGATTTCATCCCATCCGATCAGGACCTTTGATTTTGAGTTCAAGTATTTCTCAATCCTTTTAATCATATATGGCTGGACATCCAGGATGCTGTTCATATTTTCCTTTTTGATCAAAGATTGGCACCTTGGACATTCCTTCCATGCCAGACGTTTGGCTTCATCACCACCGATGTGTATGTAATCAGATGGGAAAAGTTCAATGACCTCATCAAGTATATCCTCCATAAATTCATACACCTTCTCATTACCTGCACAATATTCACCTGTTGTGTAAGCCTTTCCTGTACAACACAATTCCGGATATGCGGCAAAAACAGCATCGGAGTGAGCAGGGAACTCTATTTCAGGTATGATTGTAATCATTCTCTCCTGAGCATAGTTTATGAGTTCTCGCATATCTTCTTTTGTGTAATATCCGCCATATGCACCAGGTGTTCCTTCATCTACAAATCGTCTGTCTTTGCAGTCAAACCAGTTATACCAATCTTTTTGTGTCCTGAAGGCTCCTTTACGTGTAAGGTCCGGATATTTTTCGCTTTGAAGTCTCCAGCCTCCATTGTCAGTCAAATGGAAGTGAAGGGCATTGAACTTATATCGGGCCATTTCGTCTATGATCTTTTTGATTTCTTCTTTGTCAAAGAAATGTCTTGAAACATCGATGTGTATTCCCCGATACGGGAATCTCGGGATGTCAGTTATTCTCGCACATTGTATGCTTTCCCCTACAGTCATCTGTTTCAATGTTTCCTTTGCATAGAAGACTCCACGTTCTCCGGAAGCATGGATTCTTATGCCGTCGTGATCTACTTCCAATCGATAACCTTCCGTACCAAGTTCTTCGCCGTAACGTTCAGAGATATCAAAGGAGGCATTATCAATGACTTCTTCCAATGTTCTCTCTCCAAATTTGTGTGTGTCGTCAAGAACCCTGATATCTAAAGGGCGCGGAATGATATTGAGTTTATCTGATTCGTTTCCAGTAGAATTGCAGGATAGTATGCAAAGAACCGAAACAAAAATCAGAAACAAGGAAATTTTACATTTCATAATATTTCAGTTATGATTAATTTAAGGATTACCAAACTAAGAACCGGCCTCAAAAATTGATTTGAGGACGGTTCTATCACAAAGTCCAGAATAGAGTCATCTACAGTTCCAGACAACGAATTTCACCTCAGAAACATTTACATCAGAGTCTTCGATTTTGTTTCCGTTGTTGTCTATTCTTGAGGAGAATTCACATTTGATGTATCGGAATGATGTGTCACCTTCCGAGAACTCAATTCTTCCTGTATTCACTTCAGCACCGGCATCAACATGTGGCTTTGTCTTGTCAGATGTGAATGTAGTTATGAGTGTCCAGGAATCATTGCCAGCCTGATAATCACTTTCCATGTTACTGCCGTAGATATTCATCGTGTTTATCTTCTGTCCGCCGGCACCACCGAATTTGTTCCAGTATGTGATGGAAATTCCTTGATATTTGTTTCCCATATCAAGATACCAGCAAGGGATTGTCTTTGATTCGGCTTCATAATTGCTGTCCGGTGCCCAGTACATATCTTTATGTTCATCGGATCCATCTTTTATACCGTCATAGAGGTAACTGTCATAACATTTAGCCCAATCATTGATCAGAGATGAGGACGCATAGAAATTGTTGAATGAGTCGACGCCACCTATAGGCAGATCTTTATGACTCCATTCTTTATCGGTATTACCCTCAATTTTGAATCCATCTTCTATGGTTACAGAATTATTCCATTCTGTATAATGTATCTCTGTTGTCAATTCACCTTTTTGTAGAATATCTGAGCAATCCCCCTTCAAGGAGACGATTTTACCTTCAACGATTCTGCCTTCCAGGCTAACATTGTATTGAGTTGCATTATTGTCTTCTTTCACAGTAAATACAAGTGGGACCTTGCCTGTTTCTTTGAGTGAAGGCATCAGTACAGTTGAACATGTAAAACGATTCCCTTCCTTCGTCAATTTTATATTCTTGTTGCTTGGTCTATCGTCAGAACAAGAATATATTCCCTTGAAACTGACTCTGTCGTAAAGGTTGCCCACATTTACTTCTATTGAAGTAATTGATTCATCGGCATTGTCGAGTGAAATATCGAGTTTTCCCACAAGCCGATTAAAATTCTTCAATGAAACGGTATTTTCCTCGAGGTTCTTTACAGGGACAGATGCAAGTACCATATCAGGAATTTCCTGTTCGAAGTCAGTTACGACAATGTCATCATTGATGTGAGCATCTTTGGAATTATCATATAAAATGTTCAAAGCCTCATAGTCCATCATGAATGCAACGAGAGAATATGAGGCCCGTTCCACAACAAAAGGCTCAATGTCTGCGAATGATCGTGCATATTGATGCATGTTGCAGTTGGACGACATCTCATTGAACAAATAGAGTGAAACTCCATACTGATCGATTCCTTCAAATTCCTTCTCCACGTCAGTCAATTGTGGGGTAATTGTCCAAAGATGTTCATCTTCAGATGGACGATCCGGACGTGCTGCATCTTTATTGCATGAAATAAATGATGATGCAATAATTGATACACCCAACAATCCTGCAGTAAATCTTTTTAAATTAAAGTACATATTACCGTATGTTGTGATTTTCATTAATTTTATCTGTATTCCCAGGTTTCAATTACCAATTCTGCAACGTTGACATCTCTTGGTTCTTCAGTGATGTTTCCGTCAGCATCTACCTTGTCTGGGAAAGCACACTTGACATATTGGTATGAAGAAGTTCCGTCCTCTGAGAATTTGATCAGTCCTGTTCCTACTTCCGCTCCGGCATCTGTCTTTGACGCAGTTTTGTCTGAAGTGAATGTCGTCAGTTTTGTCCACTCAGAGCCTCCTCCGTAGGATGCTTTGTTATTGCTGACATAGATATCCATCTTATGAATCTTCTGGCCGCCTTTGCCACCGGCTTTGTTCCAATATGTTATAGATATACCTTGTTTGGCACTTCCAAGGTCGATGTACCAGCATGGTGTTGAATCCCATCCTGTATCAGGGATCCAATGTGACCATTCTGTCTTGTCTCCATCATACAGAAGGCCGTCATTGTTTGCTCCAAGTGAAGAGGATGCCCAGAAATTGTCATGAGTGCTTCCTCCGCCTATCGGATAAATAGTCGGCCCTATCCATGATGCTTCCGGGGTAGTTTTATCAATTACGAAACTGTCAGCAAGCAGTACTGAAGTATTCCACTCGGCGTATGAAAGTGATGATTCAAGATTTACTTTTGTCACTACGCTTCCTGCATCTACTGAAGTATTCAGCTGATACTGTCCGTTGGATTCGAACTTACCTGCAGGTGTGCTCTTATATTCTGTACCTTTCACATTGTAGGTAAGATCCAGTGTGGATGCGCTTGCATCTGTAGGCATGACAATGGCATGAGCTTTATACTTCCCGTCATTGTCTTTTGTCAATGTAAGCGTCTTGCTACAGAAGTCTGCGCCGCTTTTTGATAGGTTCCCATCCAGATCTACCTGGTCGTACATTCCAGCTATTGTAAGTGAGATAGTCTGTGCATCAATATTCTGCAGGCCATCTACCGTAACATCCAATGATGATACAATACGTTTAACCTCTATGGGTGCCACTGCACCTTCAGCACCGACAGTCACAATTCCTGAATGTCCTAACATCAATTCTGGAATCTGTCTGGAAATATCTGAAATTTTAATTTTTGCATCGGACAGGTTGCCAGCTGCTTCGATTCCTGCAAATGCAAGGTTCTCTTCGGAAGTCGATGCTGTCACGTAAACATCGTAATCAGCCGGTTCAACAGCAAAGGCTTCAAGTGTCTTGCCACTTTTGACATCAACGATTTTACCTTCTGAGGTAAGGATTCCCTTGTGTTCGTAGTTTTCAGAAGGGATACCTGATGTCTTCATTTTCAATGCAACACCTTTTGAAGGTTCAATTGGGATGGGTTCATCCTTTTCTACGGAACAGGCAACTATGGATGTTCCAGCAATTACAGTTAATGCAATCGCATTGATCAGATTTTTTCTCATAACTTTTGATTTTAAAGTGTTAATAATTAGTTTGTCATAAATCCTTATTCAAAAACAATGTTTTCAACATATTCATTCACATCTAGATTTGTATTAGGATGAAGTATCTTTTCGCCGTTGACAGTAAAATCCGAAATTTTCACGCCATCGATCTTTTGCGTGCTGTTCAGTCCATAAATCTTGCTGGCAGTACTTCTATGGCCTTTATATCGAATCTTTTCAATGGTGATATTTTTTGCCCACTGACCGTATTTGTTTCCATAAGCCCATGCATTTGTAAATTGTATGCATAAAACTTTTCCTCCGTTGATGTCTTCAACTTCGATGTCAGAAAAAGTGATATCCGAAAATGTTCCGTTGTCTGCTATCATGACAGCCATCGTCCCAGGATAGACCTTATCATTCTGACGGTTTTCCAGTACAACATTTCCTGTGAATCTTATGTTGCTGAACGGTATTCCTCTTGATTCCGGCCCCACAAGCATGTTGTGTGCTTTGTCTGCCCAGAAGACACAGTTCCGGACTTCAATGTCATACACATCGAATTTGTTTTGTGGCAAATAGTAGACAGTCCAAATTCCTGCATCTGTAAAGGATCCGTCCGTGGCTGTATGCGAGTTGACATAATCCGTTTTTCCGTTGAACGCTTTGATTGTCACATTGTCGTCATAGTTTCTCTGGAATGTATTTTCTACGAGTACATGTCTGCAACATATCAGATCCATTCCGTCTGAATTCATGATCCATCCTATCTGTTTGATGTTGTTGATATGTACATGATCACTTCCGACCAGTTTCATTGTCCAGTTCGGCGTATCTTGCATCATAATACCTTCAATTTCCAAGTTATCGCAGCAGAACGTTTCTATCTGTGGCTTTCTCCCCTCTCCATGGTTTTCTTTGCTTGAGCAAAGAATTCCTCTACCTCTGATGGATAGGTTATTGCAGTTTTTTGCATATATGCTTCCATATACGACAGCACCTTCGTCCAGATAGATGGTCTGGTTGTTCTTGTATGAGATTTCTTTTCGTCCCATATTGTGTATTCCGGGCCCGAAATACAGGACATTCTCTTCCAGTACCGGCTTATTCTCATCTGGCAGATCAGGGAAGATGAACAGGTTTTCAAGCCGGTTGCCATCAAATTCCACTGAAATCTTTTGGCGCGGTTCTTTGATTTCGAATATCACAGAATTATCTGTTACAGAAGATGAGGAAATCCCATAAACCGAAGGTCTTATCTCAACTTTTGCGAACGGCGTTTTTCTGCTGACTCTCAGTTTGACCGGCTTGTCAAAAGTGTCTGTGAACATGGTATATCCCATTTCATATTGTTTGTAACCGGATGATGGATCAGGCGTGAAATCCGAAACCTTTGCCGCGTGTACAAACAGATCTTCCCATTTTCCGTCTTTCATTCTCTGAACGGTGTATTCTTCGTTCCTTTTTCGTTCATCAAGACTAGGAAGACATGGATCTTCAATAGTTATACTTTCGTTCCATGGTTGATAGCTTATTACTGGTGTCAGTTTGATTGAAGTGTCGTCAATATATCTTGAAGATATGGTGAGATTGTATTTGGTATTACCTGTAAGCTTCACTTCTTGTTCCGATACATATGTCTTTCCATAAATCTTGAATTTGAATTTCACAGTTCTACCTGTTATATCGGATGGCATAACGACACTTGTACAGGTGAATTTTCCGGCTTTATCTCTTTGAAGGATCAATTCCTTCTCTTTGAACGTGCCGTCTGATGTGCATGGAGTACCGTTTAGAGTGAATGCATCATACAGGTCGGTGATGAATACAGGTATCTCATCAAATGGAGCATTTTCCAGACCGACAAGATTTATTTCTAATAGTGCTACAGCTCTTTTCATCAATATTTCAGCTATCTTCTCCTTTTCACTCATCTCTATAGGGCCACTTGTTCCGAAGAGAATATCAGGTATGTTTTTATTGATGTCTATTACTTTAATTTTGCAGTCTTCTGCTTTGTCTCCGATTTCTGTATTCTTCTGCAGATTGTCTGATGCTGATGCAGCTATAGCCACCAATTCGTATTCACCGGGTTTTACTGCAAATGGTTGTAACCTGTTTGCTGACGCGCATTCCTGCTTGTTCGCCACCTGTCCATTCTCAAGAAGAAACTCTAGATGGTTGTACGATAAAAAGTCTGGGTTCTGATGGACAGCTGATGATTTTAAAATCAATTCTCCCGGATTGATTATCGGGCCTGCTTGTTCTTCAAACTGTTGGCAAGATGCGACAACCAAAAGAGAAAGTGCCATCAATAGCCGCGTTAGTCTATATATTCTCATTTTACTTCAATGTTATCTACATATTTGTTTATAGAAATATATTCCTTGTTTTCTGCATCCACTTTTTTACCGTTTACTGTGAAATTGTCAATCAGCACATTACTGATTGTATGCTTTTCATCCAATCCGTGGACACGTGCGGCAGTCGCTCTTTTTCCTGTATAGGATATGTTCCTGAATGTTATCCCATCCAAATTCTGACCATATTTCTCTTGGTAAGCCCATGCGTTTGTAAATTGCACGCAGAAAATTTTTCCTCCGTTGATGTCTTCAACCTGAATATTCTCAAATGTGATGTTCTTGAATATTCCGTTGTCTGCTATCATGACAGCCATTGTACCTGGATAGGTGTCATCATCTTGTCTGTTTTCCAAGACAATATTGTCATGAAAATGGATGTCACTGAATGTCACTCCTCTTGATTCCGGCCCCACAAGCATGTTGTGTGCTTTGTCTGCCCAGAAGACACAGTTCCGGACTTCAATGTCATACACGTCGAATTTATCAAGGCCTTCAACCATGCCGATGGTCCAGTCTTTATATGAACCATCTGTTTCTGAATTTTTTCTGATATATTCAGGCGAAGCATTGAATGCTTTGATCGTTACATTGTCGTCATAGTTTCTCTGGAATGTATTTTCCACGAGGACATGTCTGCAGCAGAGAAAATCCATCCCATCAGAATTCATGATCCATCCAATTTCCTTGATGTTGTTGACATGTACATAATCACTTCCGACAACTTTGATTGTCCAGTTCGGTGTATCACGGAGCATGATTCCTTCAATGGTAAGATGATTGCAGGCATACGTTTCTATCTGCGGCTTTCTTCCTTCTCCATGGTTTTCTTTGCTTGAGCAAAGGATTCCTCTACCTCTGATGGTCAGGCTGTCACAGCGATTCGCTACGATTCTTCCATATACAATAGCTTCTGAATCAATATATATTGTTGCGTTATTCCACCATTCCAACTTGATTTCCCCTGCATCGTGTATGCCTGGGCCATAATATATGACATTGTCACCTTCCGGAATGTCGGCATCCGGGAGATCCGGGAGAATGAACAGATTCTGCATTCTGTCACCGTCGAACTCTACGGAGATCTTTTTGCCGGGATCCGTAATTGTAAATTCAACTTTCTTATTCGAACAACGTTGCATTTCAATTCCATATGAAGTTGGTCGTGCGCAGACGCTGTTGAAACCATCCTTTTTTGTGACTCGAACTTTTACAGGTTCTTTGAAATCATCTGTAAACATTGCAAATCCCATGTTATATTGCTGGTATCCAGCCTCCGGGTTCCCGACATAGTCTGATACTTTCGCATTATGTACAGGAATCTCCTTCCATTTCCCGTTCTTTAATATTTCGACCAGGAAATCTTCATTTTTGTCTGGAATGTGTAATTGATGACCTGTATTGCATGAACACATACATATGGTCATCAGTACACAAAGCAAAATCTTCGTTCTCTTCATCTTCATTTAACTTTATAACCATATTTCGTCAGGATTTCTGATGCCTGGCCAGCAGATAGAGATTTACCCGTCAGAATTTCAAGCAGGTCAATATCTATTGAATAAGTCCCATCATCCCAATCCATACTTATGAATGAAAAACCTCCGTCAAGAGCTTCCCAGATGGTCCACGGAATTCCATTCGCATTCATGGCTTCCACCATATCGTTGAACCATGCCAACCGTTGTGTATCATCCACATTCTTACTGCATCCGAATTCCCCGCAATGAACCATCCGATTCATATTCGCACCATCTGCAGAAGCCATTCTCATATCTCCCATTATCCTGTCCGCGTTGAATGTGGTTCTGTGAAATTCAGCATATTTCGGATATGCTGCTGCGTCAGCAGCATCCGGCATCACTATGCCAGGATATTGTACCTTTCCTTGATAATCTTTCCAAGCCAGCATTTTGTAATGACTCAGAAGCATCGGCAGATAATAATGGAATGTGATGACGATGTTTGGATCTCCATCAAGAAATTCAGCATATTTAATGTACTTAGGATCCTGCCACCCCATAGATGGAACAAAAACTACGCGGTCAGGATCAATGGATCTGATTGCAGTAAGGACTTCTTTTTGTAGCCCATGCCAGTTGGATGCGTCTTCAGTATAATCATGAGGCTCATTCAAAAGTTCGAAGGCGATATGACTATGGCTATGGCATTTGAATTCTTCCGTAAGTTTTGTCCAGAGATCCACGAAATTGTTTCTCATCTCGGGATATTTGGGATCATACAGTTCCTGTTCAACATATTTATCCGAACCTTTTCGCGGTCCCAAGGTATGCATATCCAATATGGCTCTCATATCGTTATCTTCACACCACTTGAAAAACTCATGCAGCTTTTCCACCGCCATCTTATTGAAATTATGATCCTTATCGAAAATGCAGAGTTCATCTACAGGAACACGGAAATGATCAAATCCAAGTTCCTTCCACATTGGAAACTGTTTCAAAGTAACCATACCCAACCAATTTCGGTCAGCCTCAGTCATCCAGTAGGACAGATTCACACCTTTATTGAATATGAATGTCTCGAGATTGTTCTGTACAGCTATCGGGGCAATCTCTGCCTCGATGGAATATGTCAGGACGTTTCTTCCATACTTCAAAGTGATTTTCTGACCATACAGGTCGAATGATCCTGTATTTCCCATTATCTGAAAACCGTTACCCAATTTGAATTCTACAGGGATATTCTTCAATACCATCTCAGGATATTCTGAAGCATATATGTTCTTTATCTTAAAGGTCACTTTGTGTTCATTCTGGTCGATGGTCGCCTTGATCTGCTCTCCTCTGAAATTAGCCGCAGCTTCGATAATAGGAGTATAATTGATAGCGCTTATCGTATATGTCAATTGACCACCATGGCCGGAAACGACAATTTCTGATTCTACGGACAAATCGATTTCTGTCGTATTCTCCGCAGGTGTCACCATTGTATAACCAGGATTAAGCTGGAAGTTGACCTTTGCATGTGTCAGGTCAACTGATTTCGTGAATTCAAAAACGATAGTCTTTTGGATGTCATCAATCTGGGCAGAAACCGTATTTCTATTCCCGTCATATGTGGAGACGAGTGCGAAAGGTTTCTCATCAAACACCAGATTTGGATCTTCTTTATTGCATGATGACAATCCAATGGACAGTACGCAAGTGAGATATGCTAATATTCTTTTCATTTCGTTTTTATATGATTATTCAACTTCCGGGTCTATCAATTTCCTCACGACATTGATCACTTGCAACTCTGCAATTGAGAAGAATGGTTGATAAGGGTCCGTCCCTTTCACCACTTCAATTTTAATCCGGCTGAACTCATCTTCACTGAGCAAGAGATCTGATGTATAGCTTGAACCAGGATCGACTGGAAGATTAGTCAATGTTGTCAGAAGTGTCCATTTTCCATCTTCAGTACCTTTGTAGATGTTGATCGTTTGGGGGCGGGAGCCTCCTTTCTTTCTGTTCCAATATTTGATGATGATAGATTTGACGTTTGTCTTAAGGTCCACTGTGATGTAATGGTAACCGTTCGGTTTCAGTTCAGGGAAGTTATATTCATCCCAGAAACTCTGAAAGAATGTGTCCAGATCATCATCAACAAGGTTCTCTATAGGACCTTCACTAGGCTCTTGGGCGTTTGTTCCCAACTGAGATTTATCCAACGGCAATTTTAACTCCGAGTCTGTGATGTAATATGGTTCAGCTTTCTGGCACTGCCGAAGCAGATGTACGGGTTGGCCGACAGCCCCATTCTTGTCATATACAGTGAAAACGAAATCATACTCACCATATCTGTTAAGGAGTCCATCCACCTTCAGAGAATTGGTATAACGACTGCAGAGCGTAGATTTCAACTGCTCTGTTGCATAATCGAAGTAAGCGACTTCTACATACAGGAAATCCGGATCCTGTATATAGTCCCAGCCCAGTTCAATTGATCCAGGCAATGCTTCAGCATGCAATCCTGTCAGAGCAATGGCAGTGCGTGCCGTATCATCTTTGTCGCATGATATGAATGCGACTGCAGATATGATCAGACCAGTTATAATTTTAATGCTTCTTTTCATGTTGTTCTTCTTTAATATCCAGGATTCTGAACGAATTTACTTTCATTCTTGTTTATGTCATCTTTAGGAATCGGCATCAGATAATTCATCGGAGTCGAGAATTTTCTTTGGACGATAATTTCAGTGACGCGGAAAAATTCCGCATCAGATTCTCCATCGAAGTTCATCCCTTTCGGACGGTGATTGAAGTATTTCTCACCTTCTTTCCATCTTCTCACATCCCAAAAACGATGACCCTCAAGATAGAGTTCCACAGTTCTTTCCTGTTTTGCCATACGTATCATTGCCGCTTTGTCAAGAGTAAGTCCAGCTGTTGCAAAAGCTGCATCAACGGATGGAAGACCTGCTCTTTTCCGGACCGGTTTCAAAGCTTCGACTGCACTGTCAATATTGCCGAGATTAGCCTCTGCTTCTGCAAGGTTCAGATAGAGTTCAGCCATTCGGATTACCGGCCATGGATAATGGGGAGCCGGAACATTCTCTTGGATATTGTCATAAAGCGGAGAACAACCTTTCTTGTTCAGATAGCCTGTAGGAGAATAGTTCGTCGTTCTTGCTTTGATACCGAACTCATCGTTTTTTCTGAATCGTGTCTTTACAACTTTTGCTTCCGGATCTTCTGAATTTCTTTTCATGACTTCATAATATCCGTTTTGGAATGCCACCCAAGCATAAAAACGCGGTTCTCTTCCAATATTGAGATTCATGGTAACTCCATCACACACGTCGTTGTGGTATTCAGCCGTACGGTATCTTCCTTCGTAGTCATAATTCGGATCCATATCAATTGGAAGCCCGTTCTCTGTATAAAACTGTTCGACCATTGAAAGTGTTACCCCTACTCCGTTTCCAGAAGATGGGCCAACTCTGTATGGGGTTGATTTGTATTGAAGACCATAATTCATTTCTTTTCTTGTATCTGCCCAAAGCACTTCTTTAGAGTTGTTGTAATCGATGAAATTAAGTCGTAGAACGCGTTGGACATCGTCTGAAGGCATTTCAAATTTTGATTTTGAGACAGACGGGTCAGTATAAAGGGCATATCCGGCTGCAGTTGCGGCGTCTATTGCTTCGCGGGCTGCAGTTGCCGCACGTTGCCATTTCTTTTCATCGTAAGTCTGACTGATGAGGTTTCTTCCATCCAGTTTGCTTTTGAAATCAGCATAGTATTCGCTGTTTCCATTGAACAATGGGGATGCTGCATACAGCAGTAACCTGGATTTCATAGCTTTCGCGGCAACACTGGTCGCTCTTCCGTATGCCGTTGATGTCTGTTCTACAGGCAGCATACCGGCAGCTTCGTCGAACAGGTCTGCAATCCAATTGACGCATGTATCAAAGTCATCTCTTTCCGGGAAATCCTTTTTGTCCATGTCGTGGGAGAGCTGATGGTCAATGATTGGAATCGGTCCATAATTCTTCAGAAGAAGAAAATGGTAATATGCTATCAGGAATTTAGCTTCTCCCTTATATATTCTGACATTTTCTTCTGTCATATTAGGGACTGTATTGATATTGTTCAGGAGGATATAACATCTCAATATACCTCCGAACAACGTATTCCAATAAGAGATGATCGGTTCGCTGGAATTATAGTTCCCTTTCGGGAAGTTTGCGAATGTCTCATGCTCCCATGGTGTCACGACCTCATCGGATGTGAGAAGGTCAAGAGAAGATGTCTCGTGTCTCGGATTCGGGAGAAAGGAATAGCAGGAATAGAGAAACCTTTCTGCCAAAGACGGATTCTGGAATGCATCTTTCTCATTTGTTGTCTCGTCGGGCACTACATCTAGAAAATTGCATCCGGTTGTGCATAAAAGTGTAGCGAAGACAATGATGAAATTTCTGATATATGATTTCATTTCTATTGTATTTACTTGTTGTTCGATATATTACAGTGTCATTTGGAAGCCGATGTTGAATACCCTCTGTGTAGGATATTTCAGTCCGGAGCCGCCACCTTGTTCAGGATCCCATAATTTGAAATTCGAGAAGGTAAGGAGGTTGCTACCACTGAGATAAACGCGGAACTTCTTGAATGAGTAACCGATTTCGACATTCTTTAATTTCAGGAATGAGGCATCCCTGAGCCAATACGTTGAAGGGGCGATATTGTTTCCATATTCTTCTACGCTCAGTCGAGGATATTTTGCATAGATGTTCTGGTTCTGTTCACTCCAGTAGTCGTCTGCAACAAATTTCATGACGTTGCGCTTGACATTCTTGTTGATGCCAAATGGATGGAAACCGCTCATGACCAGTGATGTTCGCCCTACACCTTGAAAAAATATTGAGAGGTCGACATGTTTCAACTGAGCTGATACTCCGAATCCGTAGACGATTTCCGGAACCTCCGGATAACCGGCGTATATTCTGTCATTGGAATTGATGACATTGTCATAATTACCATATGCATCGGGTTGGTTGATGTATTTGATATCTCCTGCCATCACTTCCCCGCCCAGAAGCTGGTCCGGACTGTTTCTTACTTCATTCTGATCGATGAAAAGACGTTGTGCCTTATATAGAAGGAATGAATTTACTGAATGTCCGACACGTGAAAGGTTCGGATATTGAATGAAATCCGGATCGTCCATCTTCAGAATTTCGTTATGCGCATATGTGAATGTTCCTTTTGCTGAAATCGTGTAGTCACGTCCGATAGGTTGTGTGTAATCTATGGACAGGTCCACACCGTGATTGGTGACTTCTCCCAGGTTTCCGTAAACTTTTGTACTGGCAGTTCCGATAAATGCCGGTACTGTACCGCGTTCGAGGAAAATTCCTGATCTGTCTTCACGGAACCAGTCAAACATGATGTTAAGTTTGTTAAAGAATTCAAGATCAAATCCGACATTCAGTTTCTTGCCTGTTTCCCATGTGATGTTCGGGTTTTCAAACCTGTTGTAGACAGGACCACTAAGAGTATATTGTCCGTCAGCTCCAGTTGTATAGCCTGCTCCTGAAAGTGAAATGTCAGACATATACATGAATCTTGTCCTGTCGCTGTCATTTCCTACAAGACCATAGGATCCTCTTATTTTGAAGTAGGAAACGACATTTTTCAACGGGTCCCAGTAGTTCTCTTCACTGAAGACGTAGCCTAAAGCAACTGAAGGGAAGAAACCGAATCTTTTTCCTTTAGCGAAATTCTCTGAACCGTTATATCCGAAATTCGCTTCAAAGAGATAACGATTACCATATCCGTATGTAATTCTTCCTGCCAATCCCTGTTTTCTCTTCGGCAATGAGTTGAAGAGTGTTCCCGGATTGCTGACCGCTGTTTCTTCCTGATTGTACACAATCATAGCTCCGACATCATGTTTCCCGAATGTCCTTGCGTAGTTGATCATTCCTTGGAAGTATATCTTTCTGTCACCATCTGAACCGCTGTATGTGTTGAGTGTGGTGCTTTTCTCGTTTCCTCGGATTTCGAGGTCATAGGTCTCATTTCCTGCACTATCCTTGTTTATGCCAGCAATCTCATAAGAGTTGTAGTCTGCTGATCTGGATGTCTGGGTATAAGAATAGTTCTTGAAGGAGACCAATAAAGAAGCAGACAAACCTTTTGTCAGGAAGTCAAAGTTCTGGTCAAGACTGAGGTTTGCATTCAGTACGCTTTGAAACTCATCACGATATCCAGATACCATTTCTGCCACTGGGTTCTTTACCATCAGTTTACCACCCCATCTGATATGGTTGACCATAGGATCTGACGGGTATGTGATCGGCATATCCGCAGCATTTCCGTTCATGATCATTCCGAAAATATCTTCACTGCTTTTCACCGGGCCATGAGTGTCTCTCAACTGTGTATTTATCTTTAATGATATTTTTGTTGAATTCGTCAAGTCAACGCTCAGGTTGTTCTGGAAAGCATAACGCCAAACGTTGTAGTTGTTGTCATATGAGAAGTAGTCTTTACTGATGTTTTTCAGCATTCCTTCTTCATGCCGTACTGTTGCGCTCATGAAGTAATGTACGCGTTTGCTTCCTCCTCTGATGTTGAAATTTAAGTTCTCGTTTACGGCAACATCCTTGAACATCTCATCATACCAGTCTACGTCCGGGTAGATGTATGGATTTTTATGCTGAAGTGTTCCGTTTATTTTGTCTTGAGTGTAAGGAATCTGTCCGGTTCCTCTTGTGAGAACAGATTCATTATACATTCTCATGTATGTAGCTGCATCAACAGTTTCAGGATGTCGTGTCGGTGTTGACAAAGCTGTCTCCAATCTGAAATTGATGATCGGTTTGTCTAGTGATTCTCCGCCTTTGGTTGTGACTATCATCACTCCGTTTGCGCCACGTGAACCATACAGCGCAGTAGCTGTCGCGTCTTTCAATACAGAAAAACTCTGGATGATTTCAGGATCAAGCCCATTCAGTTCATTGGCATCAATTGCAACTCCATCAAGAATTATAAGTGGGTTTGTAGCTGAACCGAACGTGGATATACCGCGGATCCAGAAATCCGCCTGATCGGCTCCAGGCTGTCCGTTTCTCTGTACAGCAATGACACCAGCCAATTTTCCTGCAAATCCGGTTGATAGACTTGCTGACGGCATTTTAAGATCGTCCGGTTCAATTGTCTGTACTGAACTGACCATCATGCTTTTCTTCTGTTTTCCATAACCGACGACCACGACACCTTCCAATGCCGTCTGATCCGTTTTCAGTGCTATGTTTATGATCGTTTTATTTCCTACTTCTACTTTCTGCGTCTCATAACCTATATATGTGTAGATAAGCACATCCTGTCCTTCTTCCAGGTCAATGCTGTATTTTCCGTCCAGATCGGTTATGACACCATAGTTGATATCTTTGACCTTGATTCCTACTCCAATCAGAGGTTCTCCCGTCTCAGCATCTTTGACGATACCTGTCACATTCTTTTTGGTTTGCGAGTAACCTGGAATAGAAGTGAATGTCATCACTGATACAAACATCAGAAAAAGCATCGATTTCCTGAATGTTGACCAGCCTGTTGTTTTGACTCGTTTCATTAGAAATTCATTTATTAGTTTCAGTTTCATTGAAACGGTTTGCTCCCGTTTCGATTACAAACATATCGGATAAAAGGGTAGAAGAGGTTTAAAATTTACCGCAATGTTTCTGATTGTGATAAATATCTATTCAGTCTACAACTTCTGCTTGTTTTTAGCATTGAATTTAGTAATTTTGTTTTATAGAGATATCTACAGCTGACCGAACAATTGATTTTCTTGGTTCGGATGTGTACAGTGAAGTGTAAGGATGTCTTCACAAGCAATCTGAGTATTCATATTTATATATATTTAATACTGAACATCATGAAACGTTTTTGCGCACTGGTATGCTGCATATTTTGCTGTATATCCACACTTTTCGCCCGAAAGAATGAACCCATTCTAATCTATCAGGTGACAGATCCCCAGATGGGATTCTATCACGACAACAGAGATATGGATTTCGAAATTTCCAAGTTGTCTCTCACAGTAGAAAAGATCAACAAGGCCCATCCGGATATGGTTGTCCTGACTGGGGATTATGTACATGATCCGACCAGTCAAGAACAATGGAATGAATTTCTGAGGATAATCGGTGGTATAGATCAATCTATCAGAACCGTAGTCATTCCAGGCAATCATGACGTGCTTGACAAAGACGGTAAGATAGACATGACACCTTATACCCGACATCTGGGGAAAGACCGTTTTGCAGAAAGAATTGGCAATGCTTATCTCATAGGATTGAATTCAAACTTCATGAAAAATGTGGAGCAGAATTCTTTAGAAGAACAGTCTCAGTTTGCTTGGTTGAAGAAGACACTCAAAAAAAAGCATAAGAAAGATCATTTGATCGTGTTTTTACATCATCCGTTTTTTCTAGAAAACTATGGCGAGGAAGAAGGGTATTCCACACTTTCCGAATCTATCAGGAACAAGTATTTCAGTCTGTTTGATGAATATGGAGTTGAATTCGTCATTGCCGGTCATCTGCATGATAACAGGGAAGCGAATCATAATGGTATAGAGATGGTTACAACCAGCGCTGTAGGTAGACAACTTGGAACGGCGCAGCCAGGAATCCGAATCATACAGCTTCGGAAAGGCAATATCTCTCAACAATACTTTACGCTAGAACAGCTTCCAGACACACGGGAAAACGTAATTGCATCATTCAAATGAAATCGGAAAAGTTACATTCTGGGGAAAGGTTGCAATCTCTAGATACCTTGAGGGGTATGGACATGCTTTTCATCATGCGTGGAAATGAAATCCTGATAGGTTTATCCTTGATTCTTCCCTTCCCTTTCTTCCAGCAGATTGCTGAGCAGACCAACCATGTGGCATGGAACGGATGTCATCTTCAGGACATGATCTTTCCACTGTTTCTCTTCATCGCAGGAATTTCATTTCCTTTGTCGTTGGCAAGTCAGAGACGTAAGGGATTCAGCACAGGTAAAGTTATACGAAAGATATTTTCGCGTTGCTTGAAGCTCATTATCCTTGGCATACTCTACAATGGATTTCTTCAATTTAACTTTGAAAACATGCGTTTTGCAAGTGTATTGGGACGGATTGGACTGGCCTGGGCCGGTGCTGCGCTGATATTTGTCTTTGTTGAAAAGAACAGCATAAGAGTCCTGATTACAGCTTTCATACTTTTGTTCTATTGGCTTTTGTTGAAATATGTGCCAGCACCTGATGGAGCTGGAGCAGACGTCTTTTCTATGGAGGGGTGTCTTGTCGGATGGGTTGACAGACAGATTCTTCCAGGCAAACTTCTCAATGGCATTCACGATCCGGAGGGAATCCTCTCCACCTTACCTGCGATCTCGACTGCATTATTGGGAATGCTGACTGGTGAGATTGTCATGAAGAAAGAAAATGTAATGACCGGTAAGAGGAAGGTTTTTTTCCTTGTTGTCACCGGTTTGGCATTGACTGCTTTAGGACTGATCTGGAACAAGGTTTTTCCGATAAACAAGAATCTCTGGAGCAGTTCTTTCGTGTGTTTTGTCGGCGGAATCTCCATGGTTCTGTTCGCATTGATGTACTATATGGTTGACGTGTTGAAATGCAGAAAATGGACCTTGTTCTTCAGGGTTATAGGAATGAATTCCATTACCATCTATATGGCTCAGGTTTTCGTCAAATTCAATTATACCTCGGAGGCAATCTTTCACGGAGCAATAAGTTTTCTTCCTGATAATGTCCAACCTTTATTCAATGCTATAGTATACATTGCTGTCTGTTGGGGGTTCCTTTATTTCCTGTATCGTCAGAAGATATTCTTGAAAGTATGAAAAAAGTCCTGTTCAACAGAACAGGACTTTTCATCAAAATGTAAATATGATTTCAATCGGGTAATGGTCTGAAATGTAAGGGGCTCCATAATCATCAGTCAGAGTCCTGAATGATTTGCACTTCATCCTTCCACGGTAAAAAAGATGATCGAGAATAATGGTATCAGGTGCGGATCCGTATCCATTGAAGGTACCTTGATGATCTGTCTGTTTCGCTTTTTCTCTTGCAGGTTTCATATAACGGAGGATTGGCTTGAAAATAGGTGAATCTAAAGATGAATTCATATCACCCCCAAGAATGACTACCGGTTTCTTACCTGCAATCTGCTGTATCTTTTCGGTTATCAGCTCAATGCTTTTGCTTCTTGCTATTTTACCCTGATGGTCCAGATGGGTGTTGAAATAATAGAACGATTTGTTGTTCCCTTTCAGTTTCAGTTTTACCCAAGTTACTGTCCTGTTGCAGGCCGCATCCCATCCTCTTGAAACGATATCCGGTGATTCACTGAGCCAGAAAGTTCCATGATCCACAAGATCGAACTTTTCTTTTCTGTAATAGATGGCCATCGTTTCTCCGCCTTCAATCCCACCGTCACGATCTTCTCCAACATGTGCATATTCCGGACATATGTAATCAATGTAATCCAGCTGGCATTTCATTGCCTCTTGCAGACCGATCACATCAGGTGATTCCTTCTGGAAAAGACCTGATGTTGCAGTCTTCCTGTAGTCCCAGGAGTTGTTTCCATCCCTCCCCCACGCAGTTCTGATATTGTATGAAATCAATTTGATTTCATTTTCTGTCTTTGCCTGACCTTGAAAGAAGATGGCCATCATGGCCACAGCCATTAATAAAATACGTTTCATGTTGTTACGCTTTATTTTCTTGTATAGACTTTATCCTTGCATTTGATAGTCACCCGCGTCCAGGAATCCGGAAGGACAGATTTGACCTGCCTGATGCCTTTTCCTGTAATATCCACTCCTCCGAATCCGAAAATCACGCTTTGCAACATTGCTCCGGCTCCTGTCATGAAATACGGATTACCGCTTGTCGGAGTTTCTGCAAAGACACCGAAAGGAGCTCGGAGGTTCGGCTTGTATGCCCGTTCAAACATTGCAGTTGCTTCCTTTCTCATTCCAAGTCTGGAATATTGTACAGCAAATACCGAATAGCTCATTGCCGGACCGTTTTTGGGGTCAATCTTATGTTCATAGTACTTCAGATCTTGAAGCATTTCTTTAGGGTCCGTTATGAACTGAAGTGGAAATCCCAACAGATTGGAGTCCGCTTGCTTTATCATTTCGCCGTCATAGGTGGAATGCTCGCGGGTTGTCCCGTCGGGAAATTTAGGAATTCTCAATCCGTCAGCAATGACCTTGAACTTCTGGTCTGGTACTGCACCTACAATTCTGGCTGCCTGAAGAGTATAGTATAGGGCACATTTTACCGAAGCATTGGTAAAGGCATTGTCCGTAACATTTTCTGCATACTCATCCGCTCCGATTATGTTCTTGATGGAATAGCTTCCATCTGCATTACGTGTCACCCTATCACACCAGAATTTTGCAACGCTTGACATCATTTCATATCCTTTCTCCTCCAGCCATCTGTAGTCTTTAGTCACACACCAATAACGCCAGCATGCGATGGCAATGTCTGCAGAGATGTGATGCTCCATGATTCCTGTCAAGGCGAAGGTCGGTGTCGACTCCTCTCCATTGTGGTCTCCTTCCCATGGATACATGGCTCCGCTATAACCATGTGCTGCAGCATTCTTTCTTGCTGCTGACAATCCGTCATACCGATAATTCAGCATTTCAAGAGCTAAATCCGGATGAAGCATCAGGAGTACAGGAAACATCCATGTCTCCGCATCCCAAAATATGTGTCCGTTATAGAAACTCTTAACAGAAAGGCCCATTGGGGCGATGCTTCTTCCTGTACCCTTCCTGATGGATGAGTACAGGTTGTATAAAGCAAATCTTATTTCTTTTTGTGCTTGTACATCCCCTTCAACGGTAATGTCTCCTTCCCACAGTTCTCTCCACAGGGATTCGTGTTCCTGTATCATTTGGTCTGTACCTTTTATGATACCCGACATCACTTGTCTTTCTGATTCATTCCAAGGATCTGAGAATGTATCACTCGTACAGAGAGTGCCTATGAGTGAAAATGCGCCCTTCTCACCTCTTTTGAGGTTCATCATGACGCAGTCTTCCGAAACGATGTTGCATCTCTGACCTGGGATAAAGGCGGACGAAGCCACGATATGGTCTGCTCCATTGTTGTAAGACCCTTCTGACCTGTTGATCATCATCCTTTTCCCTCCATCACAGCCTACCGTTCTGGAAGTGGTCTTGTAACCGATGAAATTCCGGGAAGGGATATGCGTATTGATGTATGTGAGTTCGACATCTTCTTCCGCAATGGTTTCGACCTCTATCATGAGCATATACGGCATGTTTCTCATTGCTCTCACAGAGTAGACGATGTCTGCTGATCCTATGGAGAATTTCGTTACATGCACTGCATGCAGCATATCGACATTTTGATAAGATGGTAAAATATTGGACAGGTCACATTTTTCGCCAGACTTGTACAGTTCAAGTCCGATTGGATTGATTCCTTCGAGTATCTGTGCCACATTACCATCATGTGCATCTTCAAATGACGAACCTACAATGACATGTCCTAGACTGAATGGTTCACGTCCAACCGTCACACCCAGTTCGCCGTTGGCAGCAGAAGCTGCATAATATTCTTTCGCGAGTGATATACTGTCTGCCGCAATTATCCAATCGTTGTCGGCTTTGAGCCAGCAGCAATGCAGACATGCGATAATTAATATAAGAAGGGCCTTCATATGTTATTTTTTTTCGGTATGAATGAAACTGCACATCCACCTCTGGATGCCATGTCTATATGTATGGTATCACCTTTTTGGTATTCCCTGGTCAGTATCCGGTATGTCTCAGGATGATCTTCCGGAGTCAAAGAATCGCAATAGATTTTAGATTCATATGTGATGCCTTCCTGCAGAAAATCCAATACCTGATCGATTGACCTGGCTTTTGAATCGGTACCTGCCCCCAGGAAAATCTTCTCACCTGCCCCTCTTGCCATAACAATGTATTCACCTATTTCTCCTTGAAGCGCTTTGGACCAGTCGCAATCAGCTTCATAATCAACAAAAAACTGGAATGCAGGATGAGTCTCATAATTTTCTATCAGGTCAGAAGCCATCTGCAATGGAGAGTATATGATTACCCAGTTGGCGATTTGTCTGGCAAGCGTAGTCTTGATACGGCATTCGGTATTGTATTCGTTCCACATGTCTTCTATCTTATACCCTCGAATGGTAGAATAGTCAAGATCAAAGATTCCTGGGGTATAATCCATCGGCCCTCCGAGAAGTCTCACAAAAGGGATCGTACATAGATATTCTGCAGAATTACCTTCTGACCATGCATTCCACTCCATACCTCTTGCTCCTTCCCGAGTCATCATGTTCGGCCATGTCCTTCGTATACCAGTGTCCTTTATCGGTTCGTGGGCATCAATCATGATATGGTATTTCGCGGCTGTCTCAACGACTTTTTGATAATGTTTTACCATATATTGCGAATGGTGCTGGTAATTGTCACGGATGCCTCCAGCATATCCTGTCTTCAGGGTATGGACACCATATGAAGAGTACATCTTCATCGCTTCTTCAAGAACCTTTTCATATTCCGGAATGTTTCCCCCGGTCTCGTTGTGAAGCCAAAGTTCTACTCCGTTTTGTCTGGCGTAACGGCTGATTGTCGGCAGGTCAAAATCATCATATGCTTCAAGATAGTTGAATTCCTGGGTCTTTCCCCAATTCTCCCATCCCTTATTCCAGCCTTCAAAGAGTACACCTTGGATATTGTGTCTGGCGGCGAAATCAATGTATCGAATCGCATTCTCTGTGGTGGCACCATGCTTTTCTCCTTGTACCCAGGAATTCTTGCCAAGGTGAAGCCCCCACCAGATCCCGATGTATTTCTGTGGTTTGATCCATGTCACATCACTGATTTCAGATGGCTCGTTCAAGTTGAGTATCATTGAGGAGTTTATAAGGCCGACTGCCTCGTCAGCAAGTTGGAAAGTTCTCCATGATGTCCTGAATCTTTTCCCCACATATGCTTTGATTCCATTTGGTAATGGAGCAAGTTCTGCCTTGAACCGAAGGCTGTCTTTCTTGAAAAGACACATCTCAGGCATGTCATAGAGTGCAGCTTCGTGAATAGAGCCGAAGACATTTCCCATGTGGAATGTAAAAGGTGTATTTCCTCCATCGACTTCTGACAGCATTTCATGCCGAGTCTTGAGTTCATAAGTGTTGAAATTGGCTGAGATTGACCAGGATTCGCCGTCTTCAGCAAATCGGAACTCAGTCAGTTCATCCGTTACCTGCAGAGAATCGCATTTGTCAGCATCCCATTCGTAACGGAAAGCAACTCCGTCATCGAATGCACGCAATCGGATGGTTAAGTTCATTTCACCATTGCTGAACATGACTGCCGTTTCGTTGTGCCTGTCAGTCATATTCTTGTTCTCCCCCCATTTTTGTGTCCATTGTTCATCGGACTTTTCTTGTTTTATTTTTACAACATGGAATCCGTCTTTCATATTCTTTTCCATGCTGCTATATCCCATAGCAGAAGGAAGTATAATATACTTGCCGTCTCTTTTGATCGAGTAGTTGATTTCTCCGTTTTGGTCAATGTCAAGTTCAATAACCGATCTGCCGTCAGGTGAGACGGCATTCATCTCTTTCTGACAGGAGGTAAAAGACAAGAGCAGTGTTGTAAAGGCACATGCTACTGTTATGGATAACGTATGTTTCATCATATTGTATAATTTCATGTTCATTTTTCTATATTGGGTGTCTTCCAGACGAAATCTTCAGTACATCTTATCCGTGTGTTGAGATTTCCCATTTTTATATTGAAATCCCCCTCCTCCAATCTCCATTTCCCGTCCATACCTACAAATGCGAGATCCGATGCCGGTATGGTTATGCTCACAGTTGCAGATTCACCTGGTTCAAGTTCTATTTTCTCAAAACCTCTCATCCTGATTACATCAGGAGATACTGAAGCGACGAGGTCGCTTGACCACAGTTGTATGATTTCCTTTCCAGTACACTTCCCCACATTCTTGACACTGATTGTGAATGTTATGTTGTCACTGTGCTTGAAGGATTTCTTGTCTGTCAAGAAATCCGAATATTCAAATTTTGTATAGGAAAGTCCATATCCGAATGGCCACTGCACATCAATTGTGGCGCTGTAATTATATTCCCCTTCAATCTGGTTCATCTTTTCACATGGCTTGTGGTCATAAGGAATAGTTGCATCCGGCCATCGTGGATAGGTGAACGGAAGACGCCCGCTGAAATTTTCTTCTCCGGCAAAAAGAGAAGCAAGCGCGTCACCTCCTTTATTTCCGGGAAGCATTATGTCAACTACGGCATCAGCATATTGCTCGATGTCATTGATAATCCGAGGACGGCCTCCATTCAAAACCATAACAATCGGTTTCCCCGTTTCAGAAAGTCTTTTGACGAGCCGTCTCTGATTTTCTGACAATCTCAGGTCATTGATGTTTCCTGGCGTCTCACAATATGAATTCTCGCCAATACAGGCAACGATGACATCACATTCTTCTGCCTGTTTCAAGGTCTTGTCCATGTCTTCTATGTACTCAGTTTTCCAATTATCATATTCACTGCCGTAGATGACTCCTTGTTGTAATGAAACGCAATCGAACTTTTTCTTGAGTGCTTCATATATCGTATTGTATCCCTGAGCATAACTGTCGCACAAGTTTCCTTGCCAGGAATAGGACCAACCACCATTGAGACATCTCATAGAGTTGGCATTCGGGCCAGTGACCATAATCTTGGTATCTTTTCCCAAAGGAAGTATTTCCTTTTCGTTTTTGAGAAGTACGATAGATTCCACAGCAGCTTGATATGAGAGCTTTTCACTCTCTGCAGAGGCAAACTTGTCGTATGAACAGTCTTCTTGAGGCTCAAAAAGCCCGAGACGGTATTTCAACCTCAGAACTCGTCTTACTGCATCGTCAATGCGCGACATCTTAACTTTCCCCTCTTCTACCAGTTCATGAAGATATTCGCAGAAATCGCATGAAAGCGGTACCATTGACATGTCAATTCCTGCATTGATGGCAATTTCCACTGCTTCTTTTCGATTTGCAGCAATATGATCCCTGTCGCACAGGAAATTGATGTCATTCCAATCAGTCACGATTACACCGTCCCATTTCATCTCGTCTTTCAACCAACCGGTGAGAAGTTCTTTGTTGGCATGGAAAGGGATTCCGTCATTGCTTGAAGAGCTTACCATCAATGATAAGGCACCATTTGCAATACATTCACGGAATGGTTCAAAGAATTTCTCGCGAAGAGTTCTTCCAGTTACGGATGAAGGTGTCCGGTCATGTCCGGAAACCGGGACTCCATAAGCCATAAAATGCTTTATACAAGAAGCTACATGATGATTATCTATATGTCTTCTCGTTTCACCTTGAAAACCAAGTACAGATTCTCTGGCCATCTCTTTATTCAGGTAGACGTCTTCACCATAGCTCTCCCACATCCTTGACCATCTGGGATTCCTTCCGAGATCCATCACTGGAGCAAATACCCAGGGGATGTTGCATGCTCTGGATTCGTATGCGGCAATTTCTGAGATATGCTTCACTAATCTCCGGTTACCAGTGGCGGCCAGATTGATGTTCTGTGGGAATAGTGTGGCACCATCCGTATAGCTGGCTCCATGTATCTGATCGACTCCATAGATGCAAGGGATACCTATTTTTTCCATGGAGATTTCTTGTATCCGTTTTATAACCGATTTCCACACTTCAGGTTTGACGGCTCTATCTGTCGGCACATTGAGGATTGACCCGACCTTGTATTTCCCGATGATCTCGTTCAGTTTCTCTTCATCAATGACAGGGGCAGATGTACTGGAATCATTGAGTATGGTACTTATGGTCAGCTGAGTCATCTGTCCGATCTTTTCTTCAAGAGTCATGTGCTTGATTATCCGGCTGATCTGCTTTTCCATTTCAGGTCCATTCGGACTCCCCATGAGCGTTGCACATGGGTATGACAGGAGGAATGTCATGAATGACAAAAACATCAATTTGTAGAATTTCATTGTTATTCCATTTTCAGAGTTTGTAATGTCCGGTCTGGATGAAGGACATCAGTGACACTGTTTTTTGTATAAGGAGCTTTCACCTGTATGGTTGTTACTATATTTTCAGAAGATCGTGCAAGTGATAGTCTATAGATACCCTTGTCAACTACAAAGGCTGATTCATCCTCATCAAAAGATGCCAAATCGCGAATCTTTAACTCCATGGTCACTTTCTGAGACTCACCCTTCTGCAGCAGACCTGTCTTACAGAATGCTTTCAATTCCATTGATGGTTTCAACAGTTCTCCGTCCGGAGCTGTAATGTATAATTGTACAACATCTTTCCCGGGAAGATTTCCAGTGTTTTTTACCAGAAGAGAAATGTGGTATGCATCTCTGCAAAGTGATACCTTCACGTCAGACCATTCGAAAGATGTGTAGCTCAATCCATGTCCGAACGGAAATGATATCTCGTTTTTCGCATATGTGTTGAAATATCGGTATCCGACCCAGATATCTTCTTCATACAGAGTATAACCGAGATTCTTGACGGATCGTTCTGGAGAATTATCCGCCCAGTCGCCATGGTATCCGACATAATCTTTAGGAAAGTTCATATCGGATGGATGTGATGAACAGCTTACAGGGAAGGTGACAGGTAGATGCCCGGACGGGACAGTCTCTCCACATAGAAGTGAGGCTACTGCGTTTCCGTGTTCCTGTCCACCTTGCCAGGTAAGAAGGATCGCATCAGCCATCCCTTTCCAGGATTGTGTCTCAATGACACCTCCGATATTGAGCACGACAACTACCTTCTTGCCCTTGGAATGAAATACATCCGACACTCTAGTCAAAAGTATCATCTCATTTTCAGTAAGAAAGAAATCTTCAGTAGACCTGTCATTGTATTCTCCTGAATTTCGTCCGAAAGATACGACAGCGATGTCGCTGTCGTCAGCTCTGCAATTGATGTATTCAGTCGTCAATGCTGATTCCGGCACATAAGTCTTTGCTCCAAGGTATCCATGGGCATTCTGTTCTTCAAGCAAGGAGTGTCCCCAAGACATGTATTTTTTATAGAGGGTATCGGTTGACGGATTCAATATCATTCCGAAGTTTTTCAGCCCTTCGTCCAGATTGACCATATAAGGCTTATGTACATAGCCGGCTCCTGTCCCACCTGAGATACCCTCGTATGCATTGACTCCGAATAATGATATGACTGATTTTCGTGAAATGGGTAAAGTATTATCATCATTTTTCAAAAGGATCATGCCATCAGCGGCTGTAAGTCTGGAAATTTGTGAATTCCTGCTTGAATTCGGTTTTCCAGTCAAGGCCTTTTTTGAATATTTTGGTGTTTTCAAGATGAAGTTCAGCACCCTGGCAACCGCTTCATCAACTTCATCAATGGAAAGTGTTCCATTTTTTACGCCCTTTACAATATCGTCGGACTGCACCTTCTCTCCTGGCATGAGGATATCATTCCCTGCATGAATCTGCGAGACGGTGTTACGCTGTCCGATCCAGTCGGTGATCACGACGCCGTCATATCCCCACTCATTTCTGAGTATTGTGGTTAGCAGGTCTCGGTTTTCCTGGGTGTATGGACCGTTGATTCTATTATAGGAAGACATCACGGTCCATGGTTTCCCTTCCTTTACTGCAATCTCAAATCCTCTCAGGTATATTTCTCTGAGTGCTCTTTGAGAAATGACTGCATTGTTTTGCAATCTCAGAGATTCTTGGTTGTTCCCTGCGAAGTGTTTGATGGAGGCCCCTATACCTTGTGATTGGAGTCCTCTCACCATTGCGGCAGCAATCTTTCCGCTCAATACAGGATCTTCAGAATAATATTCAAAGTTTCTGCCACATAGAGGATGTCTCTGTATGTTCATTCCCGGTCCCAGCAACACATCACAGCCATATTCCCTTACTTCGTTTCCCATTGCTTCCCCACAAAGTTTGACAGCCTCGGTATCCCATGTTGAAGCAAGTAAAGTTCCAATCGGAAAGGCCGTACAGTAATAGGTTTCAGGATCACCTTCTCGAATCGGATCAATCCTCAAACCGGCCGGGCCGTCAGCCATGACTACGGGAAAAATACCATGGCTCGGCAATGATGCAGTAGTTCCGGCTGCTCCTTGAACCATCTTCATCGTATGTCCGGACACGGCTCCTTGACCGGTATATGATTCCATATAGCCACCGACCAAGATTTTCGCTTTTTCTTCAATTGTCAGCTCTCTGACGATGTCACTGACATTTTTATCTGAGAGTAATTTGAATGGTTGTGCAGACAATTGCGTGTGCAGCGACAGCAATATGGCCACAGATCCAATGATATTTGATACTTTCACTTTGAACAATTTTAGTGCATTATCAGGTTTTCCGTTGGACAAAAATTCAACTCAACGAAATTATGGAAACTATTCCTAAGCAATGTTCAAATTTTACCGGAAAAACTCTTATCCCCGTTTTTCATTTTACTTTGTCACCCTTTTCATTCAGTCTGTCAATATATTCTTTAGGAGACAAACCGAATTTTTTTCTGAAGCATGTACTGAAATATTTTGGATCATTGAATCCGGAGATAATCGCAAGATCTGAAATTCTCATCTTGCGTTCTTTTTCAAGAAGGTGATATGCTGCTCTCAACCTTATGTCGTTCACAAATGCATTTGGGGTCAGTCCTGTCAGTGACTTCAATTTTTCGGTAAGGACTGTCCTGGAAAATCCCATTTCATGAGCAAAATCATTCTGTTGGAAATTTCCATCGTTCAGGTGCTTGTTGATACAGTCTATAGCATCTTTCATGAATTTCTCATCCAAGGAAGTATAGTCGAGATCATCAATTACAAATACAGAACGCTTTCTGAAGTCTGATCCCCTGTATTCCACTTTCTTGAGCTGGTTGATGATTTGAGCATAAAGCAGCTTGATGTTGAATGGCTTTGTGATGTAGGCATCAGCACCGCAGTTGCACCCTTCGATACGGCTGCTGTCAGAATTCTTGGCTGTTAGAAGGATGACAGGTATGTGTGAATATTCCAGGGTATCCTTTATCTTTGAACAGAGTTCAATTCCATCCATGATGGGCATCATGATATCAGAAATGACAAGGTCAACATGTTGTTTCTCAAGACAGGTTATGGCGTCCTTCCCGTTGTAGGCCGTCAGAATATGGAAATATGGAGATAGAATATTTGAAATCAAGAGATTGAGTTCTTCGTTGTCATCAACGACCAATAATGTTTTATCTGTCATCTGCGGCATATCAGAATCAAGTTCTATGTTTGAAACCATATTCTGGAATATCGGCTCATCTTCTTCCTCGAAATCATTCAGCTCCTCATTGATCTCCTCAGCTGAATAGCATTCTTTAGCGATTGGTATTCTGACGCAGAAACTGTTACCTTCTTCTGGAGAACTTGTAACGGTTACTGTACCGTTGTGTATGTCTACCAGATTCTTGATCAGCGAAAGTCCTATGCCTGTACCAACCGTATGGTATTTGCGGTATGCTCCATCGTAGAATCGTTTGAACAGGCCGTCAATAGTTTGTTGACTCATAAGTTCACCTGTATTCACGACAAAAATCCTGACGAACGTTTCATCTTGCTTTTCCAGCCTGACAGTGATTTCGCCATCTTCCGGTGTATATTTAGCCGCATTTGAAAGAAGATTATATACAATCTTATCGATTTTATCATGATCGAACCAACCTTCAATCTTTTCATCAGATGTCTTGAAATACATACTCATGTGTTTGCTTGCTACCAGTGGAGTGAATGCGTTCACACATTTTTTGGTGAAAGCGACCAGATCACCATGCGAAACCAGAATCTTCAGATTTCCGCTTTCCGCTTTTCTGAACTCAAGTATCTGTTGTATCAGTCTCATGAGTCTTGTAGCATTGGTTGACATTACTGGATAAAGTTGGTCAGCCTCCGCAGTTCCCGCTTTCAAACTCTGTATGGAAGTCATGATTATCGTCAATGGCGTCATGAATTCATGGGTGACATTGGTGAAGAACTCAAGTTTAGCATGATTCAGTTCTTCTGTTTTCTGTTTCTCTAGTTTTGAGATCTGGATTTCTTTCAGAAGATGGAATCTGTATTCTATGAATCGGAAGACAATAAAGATGATGATGCCCCCAATTAAGGTATATATCAGATAAGCCCACCAAGATAACCATGGCGCCGGCAGAATCTTGATGTCTAATTTTCGTTCGTTGCTGCTCCATATTCCCTTCTCATCAACAGCTTGCAGAATGAAGGTATATTTACCTGCCGGCAGATTCGTGTAGCTGGCAAAACGGTGTTGGGAATCTACTGATATGTATTTATTGTCGAACCCCTTCAGCTGATATCTAAAGATATGATCCTGAAGATTCTCGTACGAAAGCATAGAAAATTCAATCAAGAAATTGTTCTTGTCATGCGAAAGAACTATTGATTGAGCGAAATTGATGTCTTCACGGCTTACCTTCTCTCTTTCTTTCTTTTCTAATTTTCTGAGAGGTACATTGTTTACTTTAAAATCAGTGAATACAATCGGCATATTAGTCCTTTCAACCTTTGTGTCGGAATCTGCAAAGATTGCTATACCGTTGGATCCTCCGAATGCTACTCTGCCTTTATCTATGCATGCCCCGGAATTTCTGCTGAATGAAAAGAATGGAATCTCATTTGAAGCGGCATAAGTATTTATATACTCAGGGATACCTTCAGGTGAGGACGTAAATGAAAAAGCTGTATTGCTAGTAGTCATCCATAGTACACCGTCAGTGTCCTGAATTATATTGTTGATCCCTTTATTTTCAATATTCGGGAACTCTTTTACCGGGCGGAATGCTGTGTCTTGTGGTGACAAGACCGCTACCCCGTCAGCTACTGTCCCAGCCCATATGCAGCCAGAATCATCAGCAAGTATCGAGTAGACATAATCGGAAATCATCCCCTTATTGATCATAAAATGTTTGAAATCTTTGTCCTCGGATGAAACCTTCAGAATACCGAGTCCATTTGTGGCGATCCACATCTCTCCATTCTTACCTTTGCATATATCAAATACAAATGCAAATTCCAGTGGAGTCGGTTTCCCCAGCCATTCTGCCAGGTTATAGAAAGTTCCGTCCATGCTCTCTATATATACACCGGTCCGAGCTCCAATCCATAGGTTCCCGTTGTCATCTGTACATAAAGAAATGACACAGTCATCAAGAAATTGTTTCCGGTTATATCGGTTTAACTGTCTCGTCGTATGTCGCGCAGGGTCATATATCCAGACGCCTGCGTTCTGTGTCCCGAAACAGAGCTCTCCGGTCTGCTCATTTCTTACGATACTGTTCACTGTTGAAGTATAAGGCATCTTGCCCATGACCGGATGATCATGATAATCAATGAACAGGTCTGTCTCTTTATTATATTCTATCAAGCCATAACCCAGCAGGCCCAACCAGAAATTATTCGCCCCTTCATAATACATGCATCGCACAGAACTGGTGTTGTATTTTCTGTGAACGGTTTCCAATGGATTGATCTTGAATTTTGAGTCTCTGACCAAACTTTTGCAGACCCCGCCGCCAAGCATGCCGATCCACATGACGCCATCACTGGATTGCATTATTGAATTTACCTCATTGTATGGAAGATCACCGGTCTTGGACCCCGGCATGTAGTTGGTAATCTGCATCTCCCCTTCCAAATGGCTGAGTATACTCAAACCGCCTCGGCTTCCTGCCCATATGCTGCCATCTTCTTTATTTTCTTCAATGGCATAAATGATATTGTCCAATATGGATGACGAATTTGCAGAATCATGTGTGAACTGCGTATATGTCATATCTTCAAGAGAATACGGATTCTTAAGGCGAATCAATCCATGCCCCCAAGTGCCGACCCAAAGATTTTCATGAGAATCAAATTTCAAGACATGGGAGTTGTTCAGTATCGGATGATCATAAGGATATGATATATTTTTCTTGACGTCATAACGCAAGAGTTCGTTCCCGAAAGATGCGATCCACAGATTCATATGTGCATCCTTGACTACAGATGTGACTGCCTGCAATTTATGCCCGTCGGTATATGACAATGGAAGACATTCAAAATCATTCTTCTGATTGTCCTTATAATACAGGCCTTTATCGCCTCCCACCCACAAGCCGCTGTCGTCAGCAATGATAGCTGAGATATTACAATCTTTCAGTTCAGGATACTCGTCGGCAATGATGTTCCCTGTAATCTTATCAAGACGGAACAGGCCGCATTCGGTACCGATCCACAAATTCTTGCAGTTATCCTCCTCGACGACATTGACAAATGGGTTGAATGTTCCTTCAACAACATCTTTTGTACCATAGGAAAGAACATCATATCCATCATATCTTGCCAAGCCATTATATGTAGGAATCCAGATGAAGCCGTCCGAATCCTGATATAATTTCCTGACTTCATTGGATGGCAGGAAATCTGACCTCAAGGATTCAAATCGAACCTTCGGTACATACTCTTTCGCATTTGTCGTACAGATTCCCGCAAGAAAGGAAATTATAGAAATGATGAAAATTTTAATGTATTTATTCATGTGGATCAACTAATTGTAAATCAAGGTATATAATGTACCCCTTTCTTTGGACAGGAGCAAGTTCATCTTAAGTCAATTCTTTGTGTGATGCAGAGCCTTCCGAAGGTAGAACTCAGCATATAGAACGCTCCTTCTATGCGCTAAGGTAAGTATTCTTCTCATCACTTCCAATTATTTCATTTGGATTAGGCCGCGACCGCGGCGTATACCGCACGGGGTGTCTGGTGCGCCATATCGTGCGACGACCTTGTCGAGAAGTTCTATCGCATTCGACGCATCAAGCGTGTTGTCTTTCCCATTTCGCTGTAAAGTTATAGTCTTTTCTTGACTTAACATCCTGTCCGAAATTTGGAGGACATTATAATTTGGTATCAAGAGACATATTCAGTGAATTTTTAAACCTTTCTGGAACTTAAATGAAGTTTCTTTGTAAAAAATACTAAAACGATAATGATTCGGAATCAAACCAATTTTTTGATGATATTGATGATCATCATTCTGACATTCATTCCCATTTCCTGTTCAAGTGATCATACTCGCCTTGAAGATCATGGGACCTATACCTTGGTACTGCAAGAAAACGGACAGGCTTTGGGTTATTCTCCTGATTCCGGACTGAAAATTCTATACGAAGACGGATTCGCCTTCAAGGATTTAAATAGGAATGGAAGAATCGACCCTTATGAGGATTGGAGAAATGATTCCGACAAGAGGGCCAGAAATTTAGCGGAGCTTTTGTCCATCGACGAGATTGCGGGATTGATGTTATATAGCAGACATCAAGCAGTCCCGACTGATTCTGTCGGCTACTGGTCTTCTACTTACAACGGTACGACATTGAGATTGAGTGGTCTCAAGCATTCTGCATTGTCGGATGAACAGAAGAATTTCCTTATGAATGACAACTTGCGTTCTGTCCTTCTTGTCAGAGCTGAAACGCCGAGAATAGCCGCAGAATGGAATAATAACCTGCAGAGCTTCACAGAGGGATTGAAACACGGTATCCCAGTAAATATAAGTTCCGACCCCCGTCATGAGACAAAAGCGACTGCAGAATACAACGCAGGCTCCGGAGGGAAAATCTCTCTCTGGCCTTGCCCTTTGGGACTTGCTGCGACCTTCTCTCCAGAACTTGTCGAAGAATTCGGTAAGATCGCGTCTGAAGAATACCGTGCATTGGGAATAACCACAGCCTTATCACCACAGATAGACCTGGCAACAGAGCCACGGTGGAGCCGTTTTTACGGAACCTTCGGCGAGTCATCGAGACTCGATGCTGATATGGCTCGGGCTTATATAGACGGATTTCAGACATCCTATGATGATGAAATAGAAGATGGATGGGGCTATGAAAGCGTCAATGCCATGGTAAAGCATTGGCCCGGAGGTGGACCTGAAGAAGGTGGGCGCGATGCACATTACAGTTATGGTAAATACACCGTATATCCGGGAGCTAATTTTGAAGAACACCTGTTTCCTTTCCTTGAAGGGGCATTCAAGCTGAAAGGGAAAACAAAAAAAGCCGCTGCTGTAATGCCATATTACACGGTCTCTTATGGAATAGATCCAACCGGTAGAAATGTTGGTAACGGATTCAGCAAATATCTGATCGGTGATCTTTTAAGAGAGAAATATCATTATGATGGTGTTGTCTGTACGGATTGGGGTATTACGCACGATTATCACAAAGTGGATCAGGCTGATGGGAAATGCTGGGGTGTAGAAGAATTGTCCGTCCCTGAAAGACATTATGAAGCACTCAAAGCAGGAGTCGATCAATTCGGCGGCAACAATGAAAAGCGGCCTGTAATTGAAGCATATCAAATGTGGAAAAAGGAATTCGGCGAATACTCGGCTGAACGGAGATTCAGAGATTCAGCGAGAAGGCTCCTGACCAACATGTTCCGTACAGGACTGTTCGATAATCCGTATGTCGATCCGGATGAAGCCGAAAAAGTGGTCGGTAATCCCGATTTCATGACTGCCGGTTATGAAGCACAGATTCGTTCTGTTGTCATGTTGAAGAACAGCAATTCTCTTCTGCCAGTATGTCATGATAAGAAAGTATACGTTCCGGATATGGGAGAGAACAAGGCGTTGCTTGAGATAATTGACAGGACCTATGAAATAGTAACTGATCCAAAGGAAGCTGACTTCGCTATTGTCTTTATGGAAGAGCCCAAAGGTGGTTGCGGATATAATCATGATGATGTTACAGAAGGGGGGAACGGTTATGTCCCGATCAGTTTGCAATACGAGCCCTACCATGCTGATTCGGCCAGAAGAGAGAGCATTGCCGGTGGTGACCGCGAAGAATCATTCTCCAATAGAAGCTATCACGGCAAGATGACCTCATGCAGCAATCCAGAGGAATTGACAAGATTGAAACGCACTCGTATGATTATGGGCAAGAAACCCATTGTTGTTGTTTTATCGGTGACAAGACCTATGGTAATGAAAGAGGTCGAGCCTGAAGCTGATGCTATACTTATGACATTTGGAATCCAACACCAGGCCGCGATTGAAATCGTAAACGGCAATCACGAACCTGAAGGACTTTTGCCGATGCAACTGCCGAAAGATATGGAAACAGTAGAAAGACAGATGGAGGACCTTCCAAGGGATATGGAGTGCTACAAAGATATTGACAACAATAGATATGATTTCGCATACGGTCTGAACTGGAGTGGTCAGATTGATGATAACAGAGTAAAAAAATATAGATAAGCATCAATACATGAACATGAGAAATACATTGATAACCTTTTTATTGCTGATAGCAGCGATTACTGCATCTGCGCAGGATT
>OHKV01000309.1_pt1 | contig 38674 bp, 27 predicted proteins | sample 1568951 | NCBI WGS metagenome assembly OHKV01 (sample SAMEA3879528, study PRJEB24766) | human gut metagenome | biome: human-associated habitat; feature: feces | place: USA | collected 1985/1987
TTCGTGGCCCTCACTTTGCGAGCAAAGTGAGCTACAATGCTGGCGCCGCAACAGATAATTGTGCTGGCGCAGCGCAAATTTCCGCTGCGAGGGCGCTACCGCTAAGCTTGATTTTCTCTGGATTTTTAACGCCCTACTTTCGAGGGCCGAGGCCATTCTTTCCGCGTTGCAGTCCGCTTCCAGCGCTTTCAAGTCTATTCTCCGACTCCCTATGCCTGTCAGCGAATCTGGGGGCAGACGCGGACGCATCTGCTCCCAGACACGTTCGTCTCTGCTCCCAGATTCGGTTGCATCAGCCCCCAGATACGCTTGCGTCTGCTCCCGCGTTCGCTGGCAGGCATAGGGCGAGTTTTTGGAAAAAAACATGGCGTTGCGTCTCGATGAGGTCCTGGCGTTTCAAAATACGTTTGTCTCCGTCCGTGTCGGGGCATTCTGCCGTTTGCCTCCTGTCTTGTGCCACGAAAACATGCCGTGCAGAAACAAACATTAAAAAAAGCCGAGATATTCCGCCAAACTCCCAAAAATTATTGTTACTTTTGCCTGTAAGTATATACTTGCGTAAAAAATCATAAAAGTCATGACGCTCGACGATATTAAATCAGTATATTTTGTCGGTGCAGGAGGCATCGGCATGAGTGCCCTTGAACGTTATTTCCTTGCTGAGGGAAAGTGCGTTGCGGGTTACGACCGCACATCTTGCGAACTCACAGAGACGCTCCGCAAAGAAGGTGCCGACATCCATTACGAAGACAACGTGGAACTCATCCCTGAGTGCTGCCGCGACAAAGCCACCACATTAGTGGTATATACGCCTGCCATCCCAGCAGACCACAAAGAATTGGCCTATTTCCGCAACAACGGTTTCGAGGTACAAAAACGTGCCCAGGTGCTCGGCCTTTTGACGCGCCACTCCAAGGGACTCTGCGTGGCCGGAACCCACGGAAAGACCACCACTTCAACCATGCTGGCACACCTGCTCCACCAGAGCCATGTGGAATGCAACGCTTTCTTGGGCGGCATCAGCAAAAACAGCGGTACGAATTTCCTGCTCTCAGAGAAAAGTCCGTATGTCGTGATAGAAGCCGACGAGTTCGACCGTTCCTTCCATCATCTGCGCCCCTTTGCCACTGTCATCACTGCCACGGATGCCGACCATCTTGACATCTATGGAACTGAGGAGGCTTATCTGGAGAGTTTCACAAAATACACCAGCCTCATCCAACCGGGCGGCGCGTTAATCGTTCATTGCGACTTGAAGATGAAAGAGGCCCTGCAAGACGGCGTGCGTCGCTACGACTACAGCCGCGACAAGGGCGACTTTCATGCAGAAAACCTGCGCATCGGTGGCGGACGCATCGTGTTTGACTTCGTCTCGCCGTTTGGCAATATCAAGGATGTTGAACTCGGCGTGCCCGTGAGCATCAACATCGAAAACGGCATCGCCGCTATGGCGCTTGCTCAGATTGCCGGTGCCACGGAAGAGGAAATCCGCCGCGGCATGCTGAGCTTTGAAGGCGTTGTGCGCCGCTTCGATTTCAAACTCAAAACCGACCGCATCGTCTTCTTGAGCGACTACGCCCACCATCCAGCGGAAATCCGCCAGAGCGTGCTCTCGTTGCGCGAAGTGTTTGACGGACGCAAGCTCACCGCCATTTTCCAACCCCACCTCTACACCCGCACCCGCGATTTCTACAAGGATTTTGCCAACAGTCTTTCGTTGCTCGACGAGGTGATCTTGACGGAAATCTATCCGGCCCGCGAACAGCCCATCCCCGGCGTGACCAGTCAGATTATCTTCGACGAACTGCGCCCCGACATGCAACGCCGCATCTGCCAAAAGACCGACGTGCCGCAAATCGTTGAAAACGAGGACTTCGATGTGCTCATCGTGCTCGGAGCTGGCGACCTCGACAACTATTGTGATGAAATAACAGAAATTTTGAAACGAAAATATTGCTGATGCCAGCACGGGCGGCACAGACCGCCTGAGCCGCGGGGGAGGAAAGCGTCTTTCAGGACCTTCCTCCGCTTGCAGCCAAAGGCACGTAAAATCCCGCAGAATTGCTATGAAGACATTCTTTAAACTGCTCGTATTGTTGGGGGTCGTTGCCTATCTCTTCTATGTCTTTGCCGACATATCTGGGAAAAGAGACAGCACGCGCTGCAAGGAAGTGAACGTGATCATCGTTGACAGCAGCTACGCGGGATTCATCAACGCCGATGAAGTGGTGCGCATCTTGAAGAAGGAGAAGATTTATCCTGTGGGCCAGTTGATGGAGGAGGTCAATGGCGACAGTCTGGAGAAAGCACTGGAGAAAAACTCGTTCGTGAGCATCGTGAAGTGCTATAAGACACCGGGAGGCCGCGTCAACATCAACATCTCGCAGCGACTGCCCATCCTGCGCATCAAAGCCGACAACGGCGACGACTATTACATCGACAACAAGGGCGTGGCCATGATGCCCGAAAACTATACGGCCGACGTGGCAGTGGCAACGGGACGCATCAGCAAACGCTATGCTGCCAAGAACCTGGTCCACCTGGCTCGCTATCTCCACACGAACGACTTCGCCAACGATCTCGTGGAGCAAATCAACGTGGCGCCCGACGGCAGGGTGGCGCTCATCCCGCGCATCGGCTGCCAGGTGATCCAAATGGGAAAGCTCGACTCGCTGACCCTGAGGACGCAGATGCAAAACCTGCGTGTGTTTTACGACAAGGTGCTGCCGACTGTTGGGTGGAACACCTATCGCGAAATCAGTTTGGAATTCAATAACCAGATTGTTTGCAAGAAAAACTGATGCCTGAAGCTCCGCTTCGGAGAACGGGCGGACGCAGCGCAGGAAAGCAACCGCAACGCAAAGCCGTGTCGGCGCCGTGATGCTGGCACGCTGAAGAAAGACGCTATAAGTAGGTGTAGAAAAATAATGCTCTTGGCATAAATTATAAAAAGAGTTTTGACCACCCACTTGTTATTTTAAGAAAGAAACCTCAAAGGCCAGAGAGTCGTTTCGCCAAGCAATCGTCTTGCGCGTGGAAAACTCAAAGGCCAACGCCTAATAACACTCTATGAATATGACAAATGACGACTTCATCGTAGCAATAGAACTCGGTTCGTCCAAGGTGACGGCTATTGCTGGGCAGAAGCAGCCTGACGGTGCCATCAAAGTCCTCGCATACGCACAAGACCCTTCGGAATCGTTCATCCGCAAGGGGTGTATCAACAATTTCAACAAGATGACGTCGTGCGTTGACAGCATCAAGCAGAAATTGGAAAATGCCCTCGGACGCTCCGTTGCCAGCTGCTATGTCGGCATCGGCGGCATGGGCATGCACACCGTGGCCAACACCGTGACGCGACATCTCGGCGAGAAGCAACTCATCACCGCCGAAATGGTCAACAACGTGAAGGATTCCAATAACAGTATGCCTGGAAACGACCGCGAAATCCTCGAGGTGATACCGCAGGATTACCAGCTTGGCACACAGGTGGTGGCCGACCCCATCGGCATCGCGTCTGACGTGATTGAAGGACACTTCCTCAATATCATCTCCAACACGAGCGTGTCGGAAAGCGTTTACAACTGCTTCCGCAGTGCTCATCTCAACGTGGTGGGCATGCCCATCACGGTCCTCGCTCTGGCCGACGCCATCTTGACGGAGCCAGAGAAGCGCTCAGGATGCGCCTTCGTGGACATGGGTGCGGAAACCACTTCCGTGGCCATCTTCAAGAACAATATTCTCCGTCATTTCGCCGTCATCCCTCTCGGTGGCGCCAACGTCAACCGCGACCTCTGCACACTGCAAATTGAGGATTCGGAGGCTGAACAGCTCAAACGCAAATATGCCACGGCTTACAGCAACGAGGAGGAAGACAAGCACGAACCTGTCACGCTGGGCGACGGTCGCACCGTGAAGTATGAAGAATTCAATGGCTTGGTGGAAGCACGCATGGAGGAAATCATCCTCAACATCAAGCACCAGATTGCCCTCTCCAAATACGACGATTCGAAACTCGTCAGCGGCATCGTGGTGACTGGTGGCGCCGCCAATATGAAGAACATCGACAAGGCTTTTGCCGCCTTCACCGATTTCAGAAAGGTGCGCTTCGTGAAGAACACCCATTTGCAAACGCGTCTTGAAAGCAAACCATCGTCGTCTTTCAATGCCGACGGCTCATTCAATGCCGCCATCGCCCTCATCGATAAGGGCGAAATCAATTGCTGCGGCGGTGTGATCGGACAGGAGGGCAATGCGTTTGAACAGCAGACGCAGGGCGGAAATGTCCAGACGGAGAACGATTTCTCACAGCAAGGCATGCAGCAGACCTTGGCAGGTACAGGCCAGCAGGGTGTGCAGAATGTCACCATCGGTGGCCATCAGAATGCAGCCCAGACGCAGACGGTTGCTCAGGGGCAGCAGAACGGCCAGACAACAGATGTCGAAATCGAGGAAACTTCTGAAAGAGAGACCAAGAAGTCTAAGCAGAAGAGCGGCATGTTTGGTCGCATCTCGAGCATCTTCAAGAAAGTGACCAATGCTGCGGGCAACCTCGTCAATGACGATGACGACCGCTTCATGGCGTCGCGCAAAGATAAGTAATGGTCATCATTACTAAAGAATAAGTGTTGGCCAAACCATGACCAAACCGGTTCCCAGCGGCAAATGGGTGCCGCAGAGAAATCAGTCCGGTTAAAAAAACAACTCCTAAACGATTCATAGTTTTATGTCAGATAACAACGAATTGCTCGATGTGGGCATGCCTTCAACATCTCCTTCAATCATTAAGGTCATCGGCGTTGGAGGCGGTGGCGGAAATGCCGTCAACCACATGTACCGTGAGGGTATTCACGATGTCAATTTCGTACTTTGCAACACCGATAGCAAAGCATTGATGGACTCTCCCGTTCCCGTTCGCCTCCAGCTCGGAAAAGAAGGACTCGGCGCGGGAAACATCCCGGCAAAGGCCCGCGAAGCCGCCGAAGAAAGCGTTGAAGACATCCGCCAGATGCTCAACGACGGCACCAAGATGGTGTTCATCACCGCTGGTATGGGCGGCGGTACGGGCACGGGCGCCGCACCAGTCGTTGCTCGCGAAGCCAAGAATATGGGCATTTTGACGGTGGGCATCGTCACCATCCCGTTCCGCTTCGAAGGTAATAAGAAAATCGACCAAGCCCTCGACGGCGTTGACGAAATCTCAAAGCACGTTGACGCTTTGCTCGTCATCAACAACGAACGCCTGCGCGAAATCTATCCCGACCTCAATGTGCTCAGCGCCTTCGAAAAGGCCGACAACACTTTGAGCGTGGCTGCGCGAAGCATCGCTGAAATCATCACCATGCACGGCATCATCAACCTCGACTTCCGTGACGTCTGCACCGTCTTGAAAGACGGCGGTGTGGCCATCATGTCTACGGGATTCGGCGAAGGCGAAAACCGTGTGACGAAGGCCATCAACGATGCCCTGCATTCGCCGCTGCTCAACAACAGCGATATTTTCAACTCCCACAAGGTGTTGCTCTCCATCTCTTTCTGCGCAGAAAAGGAAGGCGATTCGTTGATGATGGAGGAAATGAACGAGGTGCACGACTTCATGGAGAAATTCCACGACGACGTGGAGACGAAGTGGGGTCTCTCAACCGACCCATCGCTCGGCAAGAAGGTGAAAATCACCATCCTGGCCACGGGCTTCGGCATTTCCAGTGTGCCGGGCATGCAGGAAAAACACGACGCGGAAGACGAGAAGCGCCGCCAACTCGAAGCCGAAAAGGCCGAGGAGAACGACGAGCGCCGTACACAATATTACGACAACCCCAACCGAAAGAGCGGGCAGCGTAAACTTTCGCGCATCTATCTCTTCGGCTTGGACGACCTCGACAATGAAGAGGTGATCTCGCTGGTTGAAATGACACCGACGTTTAAGCGTAGCAAGGAAGAACTCAACAGCATCAAGAGCAAGACTTACAACAGCGTGGCCGTGGAACCAGAAAGCGACAACACCAATGGTTCGGCGGCGCAGGTGATTTCATTTGCCTGATAAGTTTCCCCTGTATTCTAAACAGGATTCCACCCGTTCGGCTGAAGAAAGAAAGGGTTGCCGATGCTCCCAACGGATGCTTCGGAGCTCATGGCCTTCGGACGCTGAAAATCGCACCACCTAATCCCCAAGTATTCATTCAGAGAATATGTCAGAACTCAACAATACATCAAATCTGTTGGTAGAACCCATCGTTAATCATTCCGCCGAGATCATCAAGGTCATCGGTGTTGGTGGCGGTGGGGGTAACGCTGTGGGGCAGATGTACCGTGAGGGAATTGAAGGGGTTCGCTTCCTGGTGTGCAACACAGACCAAAAAGCCCTCGAAGACTCCGTCGTGCCCGACAAAATTCAGCTCGGCCCCGGTCTCGGAGCGGGCGGCCAGCCTGTCGTTGGCCAGGATTTGGCCGAGAAAAACCTCGACAAGATCGATGCCATCTTCGACGACAAGGTGAAGATGGTGTTCATCACCGCTGGTATGGGCGGCGGCACCGGCACTGGTGCCTCGCCAGTCATCGCCCGCGAGGCAAGGGCCCACGGTGTGCTGACGGTGGGCATCGTCACTATCCCGTTTCTCTTTGAACGTGAACGCCAAATCGACAAGGCGCTCGACGGTCTTGAACGATTGGGCAAGGAGGTGGATGCCATGTTGGTGATCAACAACCAACGCCTCTGCGACATCTACACCGACCTCACCATCATTGATGCTTTCAAGAAAGCCGACCTCACCCTGACAACGGCGGTGCGCTGCATCGTGGAAATCATTGAGATGCACGGACGTGTCGGGCTCGACTTCTGCGATGTCAGCAACGTATTGCGTAATGGCGGTGTGGCCATCATGTCGACTGGTTTCGGCAAGGGCGAGAAGCGCGTCACCAAGGCCATTGAAGAAGCGCTCTATTCTCCGCTCATTAACAACAATAACGTCTATCGCGCCCATAAGATCATTTTGGCCATCACCATCAACCCCGACCCGAAATATGCCTTGCGCATGGAGGAAGTGGGGGAAGTGAACGAATTTATGGCCAAGTTCTCCGACAACATTGAGACCAAATGGGGTCTCGTGACAGACGAGAATATGGGCGAACAGGTGAAAATCACGATTCTCGCCTCTGGATTTAATCTCAACGGGCAGACGGTTGATGATGAATACACGCAGCGTCACGCGGCCATACGTGCCCGCTATTATGACGACGGCGGTCCTATGCGCAAACGCGTGCGCCACAAACACCAGGTGTTTCTCTTCGACACGGCCGACCTCGGCAACGAGCGTCTGGCTGAGGCGGTGAGTGCTTCGCCGACCGACACGCGTACCAGCGGAACGCTCGAAACTTTCTTGCATCTCAAGCAACAACCGCTCGGGGATGGCGCTCGCGATGACGCCGAAAACGCTGTGGGGCAACCAGCTGGCTTTTCTGCCAATGGTGCCGCAAGAGTGGAGGAGGGGAGTGTTGTCATAGATTTTTCGAACTAATTGATGGTGTCTTCATCCGCCGAAGATTTCGATGCGGATGAAGATGTCTTTTAAATCCCAATATATTATGTCACTTTTTGATCAAGTCAGCAAGGATATTGTTGCTGCCATGAAGGCCAAGGACAAAGTGCGCCTTGAAGCATTGCGTAACATCAAGAAATTTTTCATAGAAGCCAAGACGGCTCCGGGAGCCAACGACACGCTCGATGATGCTGTCGCCCTCAAAATCCTCGCCAAGCTCGCTAAGCAGGGCCGCGACACGGCCGCTCTCTATCACGAGCAAAACCGCCCCGACCTCGCTGAGGAAGAGGAGGCACAGGCCAAGGTGATTGAAGAGTATCTCCCGAAGGCCCTCACGCCGGAGGAACTCGAAGCTGAGGTGAAAGCCATTATTGCCCAGGTGGGTGCAACGAGCGCCAAGGACATGGGCAAGGTGATGGGCGTTGCCAGCAAGCAGTTGGCAGGCCGCGCTGACGGTCGCGCCATTTCGACACTCGTCAAGCAACTCTTGGCGTAAGGGAGGCGCAGTTCCCGAGAAGGGCGCAGAATTGGCCGCTCAGGAATCAGCCGCCTTCAGGCAAGGCAATATCAAATCAGTTTCCCCTGCTTTGATAATATAGAATATTTTTGACCACTTATTTATCTATATAAAACAGCCGGATGTAACCAGAAAGACGGGGACATCCGGCTGTTTTAATTATATCGTCGAGTTGCCATAAAAAAGTCCGCCTGCGAAAGCCAATTCGCAGGCGGACATTTTTATGAAGTCTGTTGGCGGAAATCTGGTGCTTACTCTACGCCAGATATTCTCCGCTCATAAAACCACTGAAGCTTATTTCATGAAGACCTTAAACAGGCCGCCACCATCAGGGTCGTTGTATATTTTCTTCTCATTCGGTTTCTTGCAAGCCTTGATGGCTTCCAAGTCCGCAGCAGAAGCTTTGCGGAAATTCTTATAGGTGGCGGGGAATCCGGTAACCGTCAGCACTCTTTCGCCATAGGAAGTGCGTTCGAAGACAAACTGCGGTTCGAGCAATACATCGGCATTATTTGCTTTCAGCAACTGGGCAACGAGATTTCCTTGGGCCACTTGTTTCGATGGTTCGCCCAAGTGGAACGGCCTGAAGCTCCACGTCATCGTCTGTGTGGCTTTCTGTTGGATTTCCAAGTCCGCTACTTCTGGATAGGTCACGACCGTTGATTCTACCGTTGCAGTGGTGGCCGTTTTCGTAATGGTTGAGCACGACGACATAAAGAGCACCGCACAGACAGCCGTTAGTAAAAATAACTTTTTCATAACCAGCCCCTTTCTTTATTTGTTTCTGAAATTTTTGTATTTGGCAGGGTAGCCGCTGACTTCAACGCTCTTGAACTTTGAACCAAAGAGTCCCTTTTTCTTTACGAAGGTGAATTCCGGCGCCACAAGCACGTCGGCATTGCCGCTCTTCATGAGCAACTCTTTAACGGCCGTGTTCTGCAAGTTCTTCTTTCCGCCTCTTCTCGCTCTGGCTTCCGTGTAATAAACGTGCTCGACTCTCTGTGAGGAAATCTCCAAGTCGGCCATAGAATTTGTGGTCAGGCCGTTTTCAACGTCTATAGAAGTTGCAGTCTTGGTAATGGTGGTGCAAGAAGCTAAGGCGAAGCTGGCGCACAGGGCAATGAAAATCTTTTTCATGGTTGCAAAAATTTGAGTTGGGTTCCGTTCGGTGCTTGTATATTTAGTTGTGCAGGAACCGTTGACACAGCTAAAACTGCGCTTTTGTGAAAAGCACTTTATAATAATACGCTCGCAAAGGTAAATATTTTTAGAAATATGTGCAAATACTTAAAATTCCCTTCCTGCCTAAGCGGTAGCCTTCTCATGCCAAGCGGTCGTATTTTAAGTTTGTGTGGTAATTTTTTTTTGACGCTCGCATGCGAGGAATAACGTCCTCCCGCCCCTTAAATCATAAATATTTCTTACCTTTGTTGCTGGAGAACAATCCCCTATTGCAAAGACACAGTATAAATCCAAGTATTCATGATAGTACATGTTGCCAATCCCATTTATGATTCCGTCTTCAAATATATAATGGAAGACGAGCGCATAGCCAAGACTGTGCTTTCTGCGTTGCTGAAGAAAGAGGTCGTACACGTTACGGTGCGTCCACATGAATATGCCAACACCACCCGCAATGCGATATCCATGTTTCGCATAGATTTCGCAGCAACCGTGGTTGAAGACGACGGTTCGGAGCAAGTCATCTTGATTGAATTACAGAAGACTTGGCTGAACACAGAAACATTGCGTTTCCGCCAGTATCTGGGCGTGCAATACGGCAACCAGTGCAACATACAGGTGGATTCCAAGGAAGGCTATGCCTATCCGATGGTTGCCGTCTATCTGTTGGGACACCGCGTCGGGAACATAGACACCCCCGTGCTTTACGTCAACCACAAGACATACGACTACGAGGGCGCTGAAGTGGCCGAGGGGATGACCGACCCGTTCGTAGAAAGTCTGACGCACGACAGCATCATTGTGCAAATTCCCTTGCTCAAAGGCCGCGTAAACAACCGCCTGGAAAAAGTGCTAAGCGTTTTCGACCAAAGCAAGACCGACTCGGAAAACAAGCAACTCCTGAACATCGATGAACACAGCTACGAGGATGATGCCGATATGATGTATGTCATCCATCGCTTGACGGCCGCCGCCGCCGATGCTGACATCCGTTCAGACATGAACGTAGAGGATGAATATTTCTCGGCCATAGAAGACCGCGACACGGAAATAATGACGCTGGGCGAGGAACTCAAACAACAACGAGCGGCGAATAAAAAGCAAGAAGATACGCTTCGCCAGCAGGAGGATACGCTTCGCCAGCAAGACCTCATGTTGAAAAGCATGGTGAAGGCGATGCTTGAGAAGGGAATGTCCATCAAGGAAGTATCTTTACTGGTTAACAAGGACGTGGCGTTCTTGGAGAATCTCATAAAATAATTCAGACGACTTACTTAACTAATAAAGGGGCGTTCCGAAGAATCTGGTAAAGCAAGGGCTGTTTGCAATCAAATGACAGTGGAAGAATATCTTGAGCAACCTGTCCTTTGGTCATTACGAAGGCTGGATTTTTAAGAATACCCCCCGAACCAAAAACGAAACAAGAAATGAAGTTATCAACTGGCTCTTTGTTGGCCTTGGCGCTCGCGCCGGCCATTTCTGCCCAAGCGGCAGGAAAGGGCAAAGACAAAACACCGACGCGCCCCAACGTCATCTTTATCTATGCCGATGACTTGGGCTTCGGAGACCTTGAATGCTATGGTGCCAAGAATGTGGAAACACCAAATGTAAACCGTTTGGCCGCTAATGGCATACGCTTTACCAATGGTTATGCCACTGCGGCTACTTCTACGCCCTCGCGCTATTCTATGCTGACGGGAGAATATGCCTGGCGCAAACCGGGAACGGACGTCGCTGCGGGTAATGCGGGAATGATCATCCGTCCGGAACAGTTCACCATTGCCGATGTGTTCAAGAGCGCCGGTTATGCAACGGCCGCTTTCGGCAAATGGCACCTCGGCTTGGGCGACAAAACGGCTGAGCAGGATTGGAACGCGCCGCTTGCCACTGGTCCTAACGACCTTGGTTTTGACTATTCCTATATAATGGCTGCAACGGCCGACCGTGTGCCTTGCGTGTTCATCGAAAACGGTTCGGTGGCCAACTACGACCCCTCAGCCCCTATTGAGGTGAGCTATCAGAGAAACTTCCCGGGTGAACCGACGGGGCGTGCCAATCCGGAATTGCTTTACAACCTGAAGCCGAGCCACGGACACGACATGAGCATTGTCAACGGCATCAGCCGCATCGGCTATATGAAGGGCGGCGGCAAAGCGCTTTGGAAAGACGAGAACATCGCCGACTCCATCACCGCCCATGCCGTCAACTTCATCAACCAGCACAAGAAGGAACCCTTCTTCATGTATTTCGCCACCAACGATGTCCACGTGCCACGCTTCCCCCACGAGCGTTTCCGTGGTAAAAACAAAATGGGCTTGCGCGGCGATGTCATCGTGCAGTTCGACTGGACTGTCGGCCAAATCATGGCCGCCCTCGAAAAGGCCGGATTGAGCAAGAACACCCTCATCATCCTCTCGAGTGACAATGGTCCGGTGGTTGACGACGGCTACGCCGACCGCGCAGAAGAACTCCTCAACGGCCACAGTCCTACGGGCAATTTGCGTGGCGGAAAATACAGCGCCTTTGAAGGTGGCACGCGTATTCCGCTCATTGTTCACTGGCCCGCACAAATCAAGGGCGCACAAGAAAGCAACACCCTCGTGTCGCAAATCGACTGGCTCGCTTCGATGGCCGAGCTCGTTGGAGCCCGCATCCCGAAGGGTGCCGCCCCCGACAGCTACAACTATCTCGACAACCTCCTCGGGCGTACCAATGAAGACCGCCCCTGGATCATCGAGCAGGCTTCAAACCACACGCTCTCCGTTCGTACGCGCAACTGGAAATACATCGAAGGAAGCGACGGCGGCAAGATGATTACGTGGGGCCCGAAGATAGAAACAGGTTATGCCCCCGTTCCGCAGCTCTACAATATGAGCGATGAGACCGAACAGGTGGACGTTGCCGCGAAAAATCCGCAGAAGGTGTTTGAGCTTGAGCGCATCTTGCGTAAGGTGAGAACGCAGACCCTGCGCATCCGCCGTCCGTCCGTTCAGAAATAAACAAACTAATCTCTCAACTATAAGAGGCAGCAAGATTTCTTGCTGCCTCTTTTGCTTTCTTCGATTGTCTTTTCGCGCGGGCAAACTATGCTTTTCGTCTCGGATTATGTTTTATTAGTCAACGATATAGCTTGGAAATGGAGAAAACTTTTTACCTTTGCAGGGTTTTATAAACATTACGTCGCAGGCATTTGTCCCCAAAGGCAAAGCCCGACCATTCACCAAAAACAGGACATCCGTGAAACAAAAATTATTTCTCACCTTCATCCTTGTCACCTTCGTGACGTTTGCCGCCGTGGCGCAACGCATCACGGGCGTTGTCACCGACTCCAAGACCGGTGAAGCCCTGCCTTTTGCCAATGTCTCCATCGAGGGAGGTAGTTACACGCGCACCAATGAAGCAGGCCGTTATGCCTTGCCCTTCAAGGCCGGAAAAATGCGCGTGTCGATGATTGGCTATGGCACGAAGACCCTGAAGGTGCAGCAGGCCGGTGTCTACAACGTGAAGCTCGACGACAATTCGGCCAAATTCGGAACGGCCGTTGTGACGGGCCACAAGACCAAGTACACGCGCAAAAACAACCCAGCCGTTGAGCTCATGCGCAAGGTGATAGAAGCCAAGAAGATGAGCGACCTCAAGCTCCACGACTATTACTCCATCCACAAATATTCTAAACTCACGTTTGCCTTCAACGACGTCACCGACAAAATCTTCGAGGAAGGCAAATTCAAGAAGATGCCCTTCCTCAAAGACCATGTGGAAACGTGCAACGAAACCGGCAAGCTCATCCTCCCCATCTCTGTCGATGAAAACGTGACGCGCGAAATCTATCGCCGCACGCCCCATGCCGACAAGAGCATTGTGCTCGGCCAGCGCAGTAGCGGCATCAACGACCTCTTCAATACGGGCGACATTCTCAGCACCGTCCTCAAGGACTGCTTCACCGATGTGAACATCTACGAAGACGAAGTTCGCCTGCTGCAATACCCCTTCGTCAGCCCCATCTCCTCGCGTTCCGGCATCAGTTTCTATCGTTTCTTCATTGAAGACACCACCTACGTCGACAACGCCAAGTGCATCCGTGTCGACTTCACGCCCAACAACGCCCAGGACTTCGGCTTCTCCGGTTCGCTCTACATCCTTGCCGACTCCACCTACCGCATTAAAAAGGCCGACTTGGGCATTCCGCGCCGTTCCGATGTCAATTTCGTTGAGAGCATGCGCGTCATCCAGGAATTCACGCAGTTGCCCTCTGGCGAACAAGTCTTGAAGAGCGACGATATGATTGTGCAGCTAAAGCTCGCCAGTTTCCTGCAGAAATTCCAGGTCAAACGCGTCACGGAATACAGTGATTTCTGCTTCGACCCCATCCCCGACAAGACCTTCAAATTCAAGGGCGACCAGCAAACCGATGTCAACGCCCGCATTCGCCCCGAAGAATTTTGGGCCGAACACCGTTCCGAGGCGCTCACGCAAAGCGAAGACAAGATGGATGTGCTCGTTCGCCAGCTCGAGCGCGTGAAGGGTTTCAAGGCCGTGCTCTTCGTTGCCAAAGCCTTCATCGAAAACTTCGTTGAGACGAGTGTCGACCCCAAGCATCCTTCGAAGGTCGACATCGGCCCCGTCAACACCATGATTTCGCAAAACTTTGTCGACGGCTTGCGCCTCCGCGCCTCGGCCCAGACAACGGCCAACCTCAACCCCCATTGGTTTGCCAAGGGCTACGTGGCCTACGGCTTCAAGGACGAGCGCTGGAAAGGACTCGGCGAGGTGACCTATTCTTTCAATAAGAAAGCCTATCTGCCGCGCGAATTTCCAGTTAACAACCTGACCTTCACCTACAACCGCGACGTCATGTCGGCCAGCGACAAATTCCTGCCAACCGACAAAGACAACGTCTTCACCTCGTTTAAGTGGAAGAAGGTCGACCACATGATGTACTACGAGACCTTTCGCCTCCTTTGGGACCGCGAATGGGAAAACGGTTTGCGCTTCAAGGTGCAGGCCCGCACCGAGCGCGACGAGCCCACGGCGGCGCTCTTCTATCAGAGCCTCGACGGCCTCGGCGTTCCCTCGCAAGACGCTTCGCTCCATCGCAAGTATTTCCGCACGAGCGACCTCACGCTCGGCCTCACCTATCAGCCTGGCGCCGTCTGGATTAACACGAAGCAGCGACGCATCACGATGAACCACGATTCGCCCATCTATTCGCTCTCGCACACCTCCGGTCTTTACGAGCAACATGGGCAGAACTACAACTACAACCTCACGGAAGCCAGCATCTACAAACGTTTCTGGCTCGCCTCATGGGGAAAAATCGACACTTACTTGAAGGGCGGCGTGCAGTGGAATAAAGTGCCGCACCCCTTGCTCGTGATGCCGGCGGCCAACTTGTCGTATATCATGGAGGACAACACCTTCAACCTCATCGACAATATGGAATTTCCAACCGACCGCTATGCCTCGCTCATGTTCTCCTGGGATATGAACGGAAAAATCCTCAACCGCATCCCCCTCATCCGCAAGCTCAAGTGGCGTGAATACATCGGTGCCAATGTGCTCTGGGGAACGCTGACCGACAAAAACAATCCGCTCCTCGAGAAGAACGCCAACGACAACCGCCTCTTCTACTTCCCCGGCCATTTCAACCCCGACGGTACTTTCACCAGTCAGTCCTCCGTGCTCGACAGCAAGAAACCCTACGTGGAAGTCGTTGCCGGCATCCACAATATCTTCAAGGTCGTACACGTAGAATACGTTCGCCGCCTCACCTACACCGAACGTCCCGACACGCAGAAATGGGGCATCCGCTTCATGTTTCGCGTGACATTCTGATAGGTCGTGCGCCCCTAACTTTCGCCGCGAGCGGCCTGAAAGGTAGGGCGTTCAAAATCCAGAGAAATCTCTGCGCGGTTTTTTGCCAAATAGCATGGCGGTTGCGGCACCGCTGCCCCTCAAAGGTAGTGTGTTCAAAATTCCGAAAGAATCAAGATTGGTAGAGAGGCGACAGCTGCCCCTGAAAGGGGCTCATATCTCGAATCTTATTGCGGGGCAAGCCCCGCCAACGATATGCGCCCCTTACAGGGGCAGAAGCGAGAATTGATGAGCTGCGGCGAGAGATAGGGGCAAGCCCCTATCCTGGAATATGAGCCCCTTTCAGGGGCAGCTGCGCCGCAACCGCTCTCCCACCCCTTCAATCGTCGGTTTTCAAGAGGAAGCGCTCGCGGCGGAAGCAGCGGTAGAAAGGTGCTTGGGGGTCCACGGAATAAGTTATGCCGAAGACGCGGCCTATGATGCAGCGCAGGGGCACGATGTAGTTACCAAACTGGCCGTAGCCCTTGCAGACCACAAAGCGTCGCACCATTTCTTGCCCGTCGCGCAGGAGGGTCTCCACCACAACGGTATCGCCCGGCAGGGCCTTCACGCGCTCAACGAGCACTTGGTCGTTGCCCGCCGGACTGGCGAAAGCAACGAGGTCACCCTTTTTCGGCAGGCATTCGCCAACGTGGTGTTCTCCGAAGAGACGCGGCAGCGGTGTGGTCCATCCGTAGGCCAAGCGATTAACAGCCAAGCGGTCGCCTTGAAGGAGGTCGAGGTCGTAGCGGTTGTAGGGCATCTCATATTGCGTCACCACCATCATCCTCACCGCCAACAGCAACGCCACCGCCAGCAACGCTGGCAACACGGCAAAGCGCAAGAAAGCCTTCCGCCCCTTCCAGTGGAGCGGTTTGCGAATTTTTCCGATATAGCGCTTAATGGTTACCATAGTTGTTGTGCGTTGTGAACCTCTGCAAAGGGCGTCGGGAAATGCCCCAAAGCTTACTGTATATTCGCCACCCACTTCAAGATGCGGCTCCAACGGATTTTACCGCTAAAGAGGCCGTAGTCGGGGTCGAGCGAGAGCCAAACGAAGAGCGGTTTGCCCACGATGTGGTCTTCTGGCACGAAGCCCCAGAAGCGGGAGTCGGCGGAATTGTCGCGGTTGTCGCCCATCATCCAGTAATAGTTCATTTTGAAGGTGTACTGGTTGGTCTCCTTACCGTTGATATATATCTTTCCGTTTTTGACTTTCAAGTCGTTACCTTCATAAACGCGGATGGCGCGTTCATAAAGAGGCAGATTGTCGAGCGAGAGCACCGCAGTGACTCCGCGCTGCGGAATCCAAAACGGTCCATAGTTGGCCGTCGTCCACTTCTTAGCCTTGTCGAGCGGGAAAAGTTCGTCGCCACTTGAGAGCGGGAAGCGTCGTGGGTTGGGCGAGATGAAGCCTCGGCGGATAAGTTCATTCTTGACATGGTTGGTCATGGGGAATCCTGCGCCCGAAGAAAGATAGCCGAGCTCTTCGTCCGTGATGCCGAGTTCTTTCTTGGTGTCCTCGTCGAGGGCCATAATGAAGCTGACCTCATAGCGGAATTGCACATTTTCGGGTTGCTTCATGGGGCGTCCGTCGAGATAGATGATGTCGTTTTTGATTTCAAACATCTGTCCCGGGAGTCCCACACAGCGCTTCACGTAATTCTCGCGGCGGTCAACGGGGCGCGTGATGATGTCGCCAAATTCCTCTGGCATCTCCCTCATCACGAGGCGTCCCAAGGCATAGCGGCGGGCATATTCCTCACGCTGCTCGGTGAAAGGGGTCTCTGGCGTAAGCTGACGATAGGTGCCGTTCTGCATCTGCGTCCCAACGCCCAACTGATAGACCATTCCGTAATAGTCCTGCTCCGGATGTTTCGAAGCAACGGTGTCGCCTGAAGGATAATTGAAGACCACGATGTCGCCGAGCTGCACTTCGCCCAGTCCCTTCACGCGTCGGTAGTCCCAATGCGGCCATTCAAAATAGCTGCGTGTGCCAGTGATAGGCATGGTGTTTTGCGTCAGCGGCATGGTGAGCGGCGTTTGCGGGATGCGCGGTCCGTAGGAAAGTTTGGAAACGAGGAGATAGTCGCCCGTCAGCAATGTTTTCTCCAGCGACGACGACGGAATCACGAAGTTTTGGAAGAAAAACTGGTTGAGGAAATAGATGGCAACGAGGGCAAAGACGATGGCGTCGACCCAGCTCATCACGAGGCGAACGGTGCGGTTCTTGGAGTTTTTCCACCATCCCCAGTTGATAAATTTGCTCACGTAGACGTCGTAGATGAAAGGCACGACGAGGAGTCCCCACCAAGAGCCAACCCAATAGAGGAAGAGGAGGTAGAGAGCGAGCACGATGCCGAACTTGATGAAACCGCGTCGGCGGGGCGGTATATTCTTGAAAAACATGTTATTGACTGTGGATTATTTTTTCAGGAGAGCGCTAAGTAATGTTGAGAGAATAAATTCCACAATTTTGCACCTGCATTTTTGAGCTATTTTTGAGCTTATTCGAAGGAGCAATGCGAGCATTGTGACTGAGAATAAGTTCGAAAAGAGCCGAAAAGGCAGGGGAGTATACTACTTGCCCAACGGCAAAATTGCGGAAGTTATTTTTTCAACATTACTAAGTAACGTTGCCCCCTCAGATATTCAGAACATGCCCTTGAAAAGGTCGTCGGTGGTGAGCAAACCAGTGTGGTTGGCCGTGAACTCAGCGGCGAGCACAGCTCCGAGGGCGAAGCCGCGGCGGTTGTGGGCATCGTGGGTGATGGTGATGGCGTCGGCCTCGCTGTTATAGGTGATGGTGTGGATGCCTGGCACTTCATCGCGGCGCACCGCATCGATGCGCAACAGGTTGGCGGGCTGCTCCTTGCTTCCCGTCACGGTGCCGTCGGCGTTATGCACCTCGCCCTTCACCCAGCCTTCCTTGCGGTCGAGATTGTCGCAAATCTGCTCAGCGAGCGTAATGGCCGTACCGCTCGGCGCATCGAGCTTGTGCACGTGGTGGGTCTCCTCCATCGTCACGTCGTAGTCGGGAAACTGGTTCATGATGCGTGCCAGATATTTGTTGACAGCCGAGAAAATGGCCACGCCGAGCGAGAAGTTCGACGCCCAGAAGAGGGTGTTGCCCTCAGCAATGAGCTGCTTCACGTCGTCTTCATGGTCTTTGTGCCATCCTGTTGAACCGCTCACCACCTTGACACCGGCCTTGAAAGCTTCCACGTAATTGGCATAAGCCGCCGTCGGAGTAGTAAATTCGATGGCCACGTCTGCACTGCGGAAGGCTTCCGACTGGAAGTCCTCACGGTTGTCCACATCAATGATACTTACAATTTCATGACCACGCGAGCGAGCGATTTCCTCAATCATGTGGCCCATCTTCCCATAACCTATTAAAGCTATTTTCATCAGTTGGAGTCGGATTAAAAAATGTACTATTTTTATTGGTGTAGCAAATTTAATGATTTGTATTGACTTTCAGCCCTCCCGCCCCCATTTTTTGTGCATCCGCCCGTTTCTTGGCCGTTCATCCAAGGCTTCTCAATGGTTTTTAATAACTTTGCAGGGGTTTTCAAACACCCAACCACAAACAAACAGCCAATGACAAACGAAATTTTTGAACATAACAGCGCTGAAACACCTAAAGCGCAGCAGCAGCCGCTGAGCGAATATGTGCCGTCGCCCTCACCGCAGGAAAACGGTAACGACAATGGTAACGACAACGACAATACCACGGAAACGCTCTTCGAGGAAGTCAACCGCATGTACACCATCCGCGAGGCGATCAACGAGGCGAAACGCTGCCTCCATTGCAAGGTGCCGCAATGCAAGAAGGCCTGCCCCATTGAAAACAACATCCCCGACTTCATCCACGAGCTCTCGATGGGCAACATGGGCGAAGCGATGAACGTTTTGCATGAGAAGACCAACCTGCCAGCCATCTGCGGCCGCGTGTGCCCTCATGAAAAACAATGTGAGGGCCATTGCGTGCTGGGCAAGAAGGGCCGCCCCGTCAGAATCGGCAAACTTGAGAGTTTCATCGCGCAATTTGACTCCGACATGCAACTGACGCACGAACGCATCCCAGAAAAGACGCGCGGCAAAGTGGCCATCATCGGTTCGGGTCCTGCGGGACTGACCGTTGCCGGTGACCTGGCCCGCCAAGGCTTCCACGTGACCATCTTCGAGGGACAGCCTGAAGCTGGCGGCGTGTTGATGTACGGCATTCCAGAATATCGTCTGCCGAAGGCCGTCGTCCGCAACGAAATCAAGAAGATTGAAGACCTCGGCGTGCATTTCGTGCGCAACTGCCTGGTGGGAACGCCAGAGAGCGGCGTAACGGTCGACAGCCTCTTCGCAGAAGGCTTCGACGCCATCTTTATGGGAACGGGAACGGCACTGCCGCAAAACCTCAGCATCCCAGGTTCCGACTTGCGCCGCGTGACGCAGTCAACCGATTTCCTCCACAACGTGAATGCCTATGTCGAAGGTGCCCTCCCGATGGAGATGGTGCCGCTGCGCAAAGGCGACAAGGTGGCGGTGATTGGCGGCGGCAACGTGGCGATGGACGCGGCACGCACCGCGCGCCGCTTGGGAGCTGACGTGACGGTCATCTACCGACGCACGCAAGCTGAGATGCCAGCCATCCAAAGTGAATATGAAGACGCCGTGAAGGAAGGGGTCAACTTCATGTGGCAGACCAATTCCCTGGAGTTTCTCGGCAACAAAAAGGGACGTGTCTGTGCCATCCGCCTCTCCACGCCCGACGGAGAATGCACGGAACCTTTCGACCGCGTGTTCCTCGCCATCGGCTCGCGCCCTGCCAGCCGCATCGTCAGCTCAACGCAGGGCATTGAGGTCGATGAGAAAGGATATGTCATCGTGGGCGAACGCCCGATGGGCATGACCACGCGCCGCGGCGTGTTTGCCGGAGGCGACGTTGTCCACCGCCCGCAAACGGTGGTGCTCGCCATGAAAGCGGCCAAAGAGGTGGCATTGGGCATTGCGCAATATGTGGATGCCATCAAACTGCTGGAAGACTGCGGCCTGAAAGCGGAAGAATAAATAGGTGGGCAGAATCCAGAAGAGAATCTGCGCGGGTTTGAGGCAAATAGCATGGCGGGGGCGGCTGCCCCTGCCCCTGTAAGGTAGGGTGTTCAAAATTGGAATATTAAAGGTTAGTGATAATGTCCTAACAGCGGAGATTTGCACTGGCCCGCACAATCGTCTGTTGCGGCGCCAGCATTGTAGCTCACTTTGCTCGCAAAGTGAGGGCCACGAACACGTAGTGAACATGACCAGCGCTTTGGGGCATAACTTTGTTGAATTTTCAGCTCGTGCTCTTGGCATATATTATAAAAATAATTTTGACCACCTACTTAATATTCGTCCCCCTCACTTTGCGAGCAAAGTGAGCTACAGTGCTTCGCCTCAGTGCTTCGCCAAATGTCCGCGCAGCACCCCTTGTAGCGGTGCCGCAACCGCCATACTATTTGGTCAAAAATTGCGCAGAGACTTTTCTTGATTTTGAACACCCTGTCCTTTCAGGGCACGGTGGCATCATTTCTTATGTGAAACCGTGTAGAGCACCTTGCCCTCTTTGTCGATCATGTGGAGATTGAGTTGACTGGCTGTGGCAGAAATGATGGAGAAGCCCGGTTCGGGAGAACAGAACTGCGTGCCGTCGGTGGGCGTCACTTTGCGGGAGAGCGAGGCTGAAGAGTTGACCACGTAGTCGATGTTGTCGGCTTTCTTGCGGATGTGCTGGAAATTGTGGATGTGTCCGCAGGCATAGATGGCCACATTCTTATATTTGTGGAGAATCGGCATCACCTTCTTCTGCATGTCGCTGCGCTCCTCTTCAGACTTGGTGGTCTGGGCGTAGATGGGGTGGTGGCCCACCACGATGACCCAGTCTTCATGGGCGTTGCGCAATGTTTCATCCAGCCATTGCAGCTGTTCGTTTTCATTCTGTTTGCAGGCATCGGGATAGATGTCGGCATCAGTGCGGTAGCGGTTGATGAGCGGCGTGGTGTCGATGAACACCACACGCAGAGAGAGGCCCTTCTTCTTGAACACCTTAGAGAAATAGCGCGAAGGCATCATCCAGCGGCGGCTGATTTTGTGGTAGTCGAGCACGGCCTGCGTGTTACCTCGGTATTCGTGGTTGCCAAGGACGGGAAACCAGTCAATCATCAGTTCTGGATGGGAATAGATGTTCTCATAGTTGGTGGTCCAGAGCGGGTCGTTGACAGAGGCGACACCGTTGAAATGATGGATGTCGCCAGCGGCAATCACGCATTTCGGCCCCACCGTTTCCGCCATCTCCCCCATCAGTTCCGCGATGGGCTTCTGTTCGTAATAGCCGTTGCGGCCGAGGTCGTTGGCCATGTAGAGCGTGATGTCGCCCTTCAGTGTTTTCCATTGTTCCGGTGTCTGGGCAAAGAGGTTGACGGTTGTGCAGCAAAGGAAAAGCAGTGCTGCCAGTTTCTGAAGAATGTTGTGTTTCATTTTTATGGTGTATTTGAGGGGGAATAGGATTGAAATGTCTGGATTCCCCGTTGTTTTTTTGTATGGAAAAAAACGCAGTTGCAAGCAGCGTCTTGATGGTAATTGGGTTATCTAATCAAAGTAGCGCTTTAACCATCTTAGGGGCTACGTTGCAGACTGCGGAGAGTTTTATCCCTTTAAGTAATGGTGAATCACTTCGGCTGGATACAAGGGATGTTAGAGATTAATTTTGATACCAGCGTTGACCTTCACGCCATAGTATTCCACCTGCATGGTGCGGTTTTTCTCGCCTTGATAGTAGCGGAGCGGCTGGTTGAGAAGGTTGTTGGCGTTGGCATAGACCGTGTATTTCGTTTTCTTTCCCCACGTGTAGCTGGCGTTGAGGTCAAGATAGTTCACCTTGTCGTAATAGCGGTCGAGCTGGCGGCTGGTGCTCATTTCGTCGATGAATGCCGAGGCAAAGTTGTATGACAGGCGGACGCTGGCTCCCCATTTTTCAAAGAAGAGAGAGGCGTTGGCCGTGTGTTCCGGCGAGCCGGCCACTTTGATGTCTTCCCCTTGCAGCACATTCAGACGCTCGTTGAAATTGTGTGTGCTGCTGTGTGTGTAAGTATAAGTTGCATAGAATCCGAGGCATTTCAAGGCCGGGTCTATAAAGCCGAAGTCACGTTGATAGGCCGCTTCCACGCCCAGCACGCGGGCATCGTAAGCGTTGATGTTTTGCTTGACCTTCCAGTTCTCCAAAGCCAGGTCGCCCGTCAGTCCGAGGTCGCTGCCAAGGTATTTGTTTGACGACCATTCGATGTTCACGTTCTTGATGTCCTTATAGAAAAGACCCAGGCTCACCATGCCGACACTCTTAAAATAATAGTCGGCAGAGAGGTCAAGATTCAGCGCTTTCGCCGGTTGCGTGTTAGGGTCGCCGATGGTGGCCGTCAGGTCGGCCGTGTTGTAGCATTTATTGGCAATCAGTGCCGAATATTTTGGGCGCGAAATGCTCTTCGTTGCCGAGGCACGCAGGTTGCCGTCTTCGTTGAAGCGATATTTCAGCAAGAGGCTTGGGAGAAGGTCGGTGTAGTGGTGCTTATAGGCGCCAGTCGGCGTCATGGTGGCATCCCCTTCTTCAGGCACCGTCACGTTGAAACCATTGGTGTTGAGGTCCGTGCGTTCAACGCGCAAACCAGCCGTGGCCGTCAGGCGTTTGCCGAGTTTTTGGTCGAAGCGCAGGTAGCCGGCCGTGATTTGCTCGCGAATGTTGTAGTTGCCAGCTTCCTCCTCCAGGTTTTCAGTGCCGCTGTATTGGTTGAAATTGATGTTGCCCAGCGCCTCCTTGCTGATGAAGGCCGTTCCAGCGGGATATTGCGAGCCGGGCATGAAACCATTGCGGATTTCGTTGGTCGTCTGGTTGCGCCAGTCGTTGCCGAGCACCTCTTCGATGTCGTAGTCGTAGAACGACTTGTTGAGCGTTTTGTGTTTGTTGGTGTATTTCGCTCCGAACTTCAAGGTGTTGCCATACAAGCCGTTGCTGATTGGCAACGTGAAATTCAGTTTGCCCTTCCATTCATCTTCGGCAATGTTCTGGTTGCTGTTGGTCAAGTCGGCCAGTTTCCAATGGCTGTCGTCGAGCGCCGGGAGCTGGAGCGCGTAGTAAGGCTGCTTTTCGCCCACGCCCTCAAAACCAGCGGCGAAGTCCTCGCCTTTCAACTGGTAGGAAGCATAGCGCTCGTTGGGACGATCTTCCGTTGCCCGCGAGAAGCTGCCCGCCCAGTCGGCCTTCAACAAACCGAAATCGTGTTCGCCGCCAAGGGTGAAGTCCATCGTTTGCTGCAATTCAAGTCGGGCATCCTTATGGTCGGAAGATCCCGCCTTCGTTTGCATCACCACCGACTGCTTCGAGGGCTTTCCGTTCAGTTTCTTATAAGAGATGCGATAGCGGTTTTCCCAGTCGCTCCGGCGGTTGTACATTCCCTTGAAGAAAATCTTGTGTTGCGGGTTGAAGAGATAGTCGAGGGCAAGAGAATAGCTCTGACGCTCGCGGGTGACATAATACTGTCGCACCTGTGCCTCCTTCAGCGCAATCGTCTTGTCGTCGTTTTCCACATATTCAAACTCCGTATTGTCCGACCCTCCCGGTGCATATTGGTAAGAAGCCGCTGCCATCACGCCGAAGCGGTTGTTGAAGAAGCGGTTGCCGAAGGTGGCACCCAAATCCCATGTCGGTTTCTTGCTGATCCATGAGAAGCCGCTTCCAGCGTTGAAATTCAGCACGCGGTGGTTGGGCGTGTTTTTCGTGACGAGATTGATTTCGCCGCCGATGGCATCGCCGTCCATGTCGCTTGTCACGACCTTGTTCAATTCGATGGTCTGTATCATGTCGGCCGGAATCAGGTCGAGTTGCACGTTGCGTGTGCCCCCTTCCGCCGAGGGAATGCGGTTGCCGTTGACTGTGACCGACGTGAGGTCGGCAGAGGTGCCGCGCACCTGTCCGAAGCGGGCTTCCCCCTGGTCGTATTGCACGTTTACGCCATTAATGCGTTTCAGGGCATCGCCGATGTTGGAATCGGGAAATTTTCCCACTTGGTCGGCCGATACCACGTTGCTTACGCCCATCGTTTCCTTCTGCACTTGCAGGGCTTTACGTTGCCCAAAGAACGTGCCCGTGATAACGGCCTCTCCCAGCGTGCTGGTTGTGGTGAGTTCCACGTTTTGAAGCAGTGCGTGTCCGTCGTATTTGACGGTGATGACCTTAGGCTCATAGCCCACGTAAGAAATCTTCACCTTGTAGGTGCCAGGTTTGAGGTTGGAAAAAGAATAGTTGCCGTTTTGGTCGCTGGTGACCAGCGTATGCAAACTTTCAATCAGCACTGCTGCTCCAGGCAGGGCTTGATGCTCAGCATCTGTCACTTTTCCTCGGATGCTTCCCGGACTGTCGATTTCGTTGCCCGTGGCAGGGACGGCCATAGCGGTCATGGTGAGCGCCAAGAGCGGAGCATAGAATGGTTTTTTCATAAAGTGTTGTTTGGTAATGCTTTGTTTTCTGCGTGCAAAATTACGCGGAGCATATTACGAAGACGTGAAGGCAGAGTGAAGGTTGTGCTACAAAGGACAAAGTCCCGTCATCGCTGTTGTCGCGATGACGGGACTTTGGAGCAGGGGAGGAAGGTAAATGCAGCGTATCTGCATCCCGTTAGAACATTCCAAATGTAAAAAAACTAATTTTGAACACCGACTTAATAATTCAAGCCGAAGCACCACAGCGGAATGATATTGCCGTGGCCAATTTCTATGTCGTCTTTCACGATGTAGGCATTGTCCAGACCTTCAATCTGCTGTTTGCCCTTCTTGCGTCCACCAATCTCGAATGTGTATTTGCCAATGACGAAATCAGACTGGCGTGAGGCTATCACCTTATTGCGCACACGCATTTGATTGTAGAAGAATGTCTCACGCAAATTGCCTATATCTGGTGTACCGCCAGCAAGAACTGTCATCAAACTCGGATTGTCAATGTATGCCTTCTCAATCTTTCCAAGGTTGCGTATGCCTGAAGTATCATCATGCAGCAAACCTATCATACCAGCCTTCTCCAGATATGTCAGATAATCAGGTATGCTGTTCTTGCTTGCGCCTATCTCCGATGCCAGACTGTCGGCAACGGGTTTGTAAGGAGCCAGGTGTGAGAGAATGGCCAGAAGACGTTTCAGTTTGCGTGCGGTGGAAGCTTTCATGTCGGCATACTGCGGAATGTCTACTTCGATGGTTTGCGCCACCACCTGCTCCATACGCATCGGAAAATCGCCTTGGATGGAGAATGGATAGTAGCCGCGGCTCATATAGTCGCGAAAGAGCGGCAGCGGATGGTCTACCGCGTCAAGCACGGCCCGGTTGTTGATGATGTCATCGAGCGTGTAGACCGGACTTTCGATGCTGTGGAAGAATGACAAGTATTCTCGAAACGACAGGCCATACATGAAATAGAGTAAGGCGCGACGGCTAAGGTCTGATTCGCCCCGATAGATGTCGAGCACTGAAGAACCCGTGAAAACGATATGTAGCGAAGGGTGCATATCATACATCAGTTTCAGTTCTTTGCTCCAACCGCTGTATTTATGCACTTCGTCTATATACAAATGCGTACCGCCTTCTTTCACAAAATTGTCTGCCAGGTCAAAGAGCTTATGCTCGGCAAAATACATGTTGTCGGCTGTGACGTAGAGACTATGGTTTTCTGGCGTGTTCTTAATACGCTGCAAGACCATTGTCGACTTGCCGACACCTCGCGGACCGAGTATTCCCACCAAACGACTGTCCCAACTAATATCATCATACTTATAGCGCACGAATTTGGTGGGCACTTGCCTCAGCATTTCGTGCATGTACTCAAAAAGTTTCAATTCAATCATAGCCTTATAACGTTGGATTAGTCTTGCAAATATAGGAAGAAATCCCTCATTGAGGGAGAATTTCGGAAAAAACGTCCCTCATTGAGGGAGATTTTTGCCAAATTTCTCCCTCAATGAGGGATTTCTGTATAAAAATGGGCTATTTATATGCTGCGAAACTCCTTAGTTATGGTGAGCTTGAGCTCACCATAACTTAAAGCTTGATTTGTTTTTCCAGTCGAATGTCTTGCGATGAGGCCCCCACCTTGATGATGAAGGCACCCTTCTCGAAGACCCAGCGGTCGGCCTTTTCGCTGTAGTATTCAAAGTCGCGGGCCGAGAGATGGAGCGTGACGCGGCGCGTTTCGCCTGGTTGCAACCACACTTTCTCAAAGGCTTTCAGTTCCTTCAGCGGTCGCGGTTCTTTCGATTTCACGTCGGCAACGTATAGCTGCGTGACTTCTCCGCCTGCCATTTTTCCCGTGTTTGTCACGTTGAAGCTGACGGTGACAGTGGCGCGTGACCTGTCGGTGATGCGCACGTCAAGGTCGTCATATTTATAAGTGGTGTACGACAGGCCGTAGCCGAAGGGGAAGAGCGGGGCGATGTTGCGTTTTTCATAGCCCCGGTAGCCCGTGAAGATGCCTTCGCGATAGTAGATTTTCTTTTCGCGGCGCGTCTCGTCGTAGTTGCCCGCCGCTGGAGAGTCGGCCCATCGGCGCTCGATGGTGAACGGCAGTTTGGCCGACGGGTTGACCTTTCCCGAAAGGATGTGGGCCAGGGCATTTCCGCCCTCTTCGCCTGGATAGAAAGCATGGATGGCGGCGGCGCAGCTGTCAATCCAGGGCGTCATGTTGATGCCACCTCCAGCGTGTAGCACCACCACCGTGTTGGGATTCACGCGGCAGAGTTCACGGATGAGGCGGTCTTGGCCGTAGGGGAGGTCGAAAGGACGGTCGCGTCCTTCCAGTTCGATGCTCCCGTCGAGCCCCGCGCAGAACACCACGACATCCACCTTCGCCGCGATGCGTTTCGCTTCAGAGAAATCGAGGTCGCTGTCGTTGCAATAGCCCAGGCGGATTTCAGAGGGATGTGAGCGTTGGCTACGATATTTCAAGAGAATTTCCAGGCGGTCGCCCTTTTCGGCCCATACGGCGGGCGAACTGAAATGGAACGACTGCGAGCGCGAAGCATCGGCGAGGAGTTTCCCGTTGACAAAGAGTTCGTAGGCCCCTTGGGCATCAACAAAGAAGCGTAGGCTGTCTGTCTTCTGTGCATCGACAAATCCAGTCCACTCCGCTCCATATTCATCGCCGAATTGGTATTTCCCGTCGGGCGTTCCCCACCATTCGAAGTTCACCTGTCGGTCGGTGCGGCGCATAAGGGTGTCGCCTTTTCCCGCCGTAGCAGCAGAGACGGCCTGCGTGGTTTCGCGCCCTGCCGCTTTGGCCTGCTGGGCGAGAACATCGGTTGCCGGCGTGGCAGCATGGTCCTTTCCGATGGAGAAATAGCGAGCGTCCAGTCCCTGGCGGCCGTCGGCCGTTTTGAAGACACTCGACTGGAAGAGCCGACGGCGGAACTGGTTGGAAATCCCTTCTGCATACAAGACTTCAGCCTCCGGAAACTCGTTTTTGATGCCCTCCAAATCGTTGACCACATGCCACGGGTGTACCCTCGAACTTCCACCGCCGCCATAGACGATGCCGTTGGTGTTGAATGCACGGTCGTTGATGAGCGGCGGATTGGCCGTTGGGCCGATGACAGCGATGCGGCGCGGTGACTTCAGCGGAAGCAGGTTTGAGTTTTTGAGAAGCACCATGCCCTCCTCCGCTCCTTTCAGTGCCATGCGTGAGGCGGCAGGGTTATAGAGCGGGATGGTGTCAATGCGTTGGTCGCGGTCGAAGAATCCCATTTCGATGCAGGTTCCGTAGATGCGGCGCACTTTGTCGTTGATGGTGGCTTCGCTGACGGTGCCGTTTTTGATGAGCGGCAGAAGACGTTGGCGGTTGAACCAGTCTTTGCTGCCCATTTCAAGGTCGAGGCCGTTGTTTGCCGCTTTGTCGGCTGAATAGGTGCAGGCCCAGTCCGACATGAGCATCCCTTTGAATCCCCAGTCTTTCTTCAGCACGTCGATGAGCCATTTGTTTTCTGTGCAGTAGGTGCCGTTGAGCGGATTGTAGCCCGTCATGACGGCCTTCACACCAGCTTCTTCAACGGCTGCGCGGAAGGGTCGCAGATAGATTTCATGCAGCGCCCGGCGCGACACCTCCGTGCTGACGGTGTAGCGGTCGAACTCCTGGTCGTTGCCAGCAAAGTGTTTCACCGTGGCGATGACGCCGCCTTTTTGCACCGCCTGGATGAAAGGCACGATCATTTGTGAGGTGAGCACAGGGTCTTCTCCGTAGTATTCAAAATTGCGGGCCCCCTTCGAGGCGCGGTAGATGTTCACTCCTGGTGCGAGCATAAAGTGGAGACCGCGGGCCCGCCATTCCGCGGCATACATCTCACCGATGCGGTAAGCCAAGTCGCGGTTCCACGAGGCGGCCACCGACAGGGCGGCGGGGAAAGCCGTGGCGCGTCCCCAAAGTCCCCACGAAGCCACGCCGAGCGGTCCGTCGGCCATGCGGAAGGCTGGGATGCCGAGGCGGGCGCAGGGGTGCAGATAGAAATCGTTGTAGCCAGCGAGCAGGTCGATTTTCTCTTCCAACGTCATGCGGCTGATGAGGTCTTCGGTGCGTTCGCTGGCAGAAAGATGGGCGTTGCGAAACGGATAGTCGGGTTCGGAAGTCTGTGCCTTGCCACCCCAGCAGACGAGGCTGGTCAAGGCGATAAATATGAACTTTTTCATGGTCGTGGATTAGTAATGGTAAATTGCTCAACTTATTCTTTCACCATTATTTAGAAGTGTCGTTGCGACAAAGGTAATAATTTCTCAGCACATAGAGGCCATCGGCAGAGCGGCCTTGCGACGTTGCATATACAAAGAGTGTTCAAAGCAGAGTTTTCAGAGCGTGGCCCTTAATATTTCTAAAAATCCGTGTCTGCATCGGTTGCCCTCCTGCTTGTTTGGTGGTAGATTCGTAATTTTGCACTGCCTTTCCCAAAGGGCAGTATGGAAAACTTTTGGGAAGGGGGAAAAACCTAAGTTTAACCATCTGATAATGAGTAGTAACAAAACAAAGGGTGCTATTTATGGCTGCATATCAGCCGTGAGTTACGGTCTTAATCCGCTGTGCGCCAAAGCGCTTTACGCCGAGGGCGTGAACACCAACACCGTGCTGTTTTACCGCTTCGCCTTTGGCGTGGCCATCTTGGGACTGATGATGTTGGCGAGCCGCCAGAGCTTCCGTCTCACGCGGCGCGAGGGCCTTGTGCTGACGTTGCTTGGTGCCCTCTTCGCCTTTTCGTCGATCACGTATTTCATCAGTTTCCACTACCTCTCTGCCGGTGTGGCCGCCACGTTGGTGTTTGCCTATCCGGTGATGGTGGCCATCATCATGGCGCTGTTCTTTCGGGAGCGGTTGGGGTGGCCGTCGTTGCTGGCCATTGCGCTCACGGTGGGCGGTATTGCGCTCCTCTATCAGGGCGACGACGGGAAACCTATTTCGCTTCCCGGTTTCGTCATCGTGATGGTTTCCGCGCTGGCCTATGCGTTGTATATCGTGGTGGTCAACCGTTCGAAAATCGTCATGTCGAGCGTGAAACTCACCTTCTATGCGATGCTCGTCTGCCTTTTGTGCATCGCGCTGTTTTCGTTGATTGACCGTCAGCCGCTCACGCTGCTCCAGTCGCCGACGGAATGGATTTATGCCGCTCTGCTCGGACTGGTGCCAACGGTCGTTTCACTGGTTTACATGGCCAAGGCCATCCATCTCATCGGTTCCACGCCGACCGCCATTATGGGCGCTCTGGAGCCCGTCACTGCAGTGGTGGCCGGCATGCTGATGTTTGGCGAAGTGTTGACGCTGCGCCTCTCTTTTGGCATTGCACTGATTCTTCTGGCCGTCATGTTCGTCATCACCTCTGGCACGTTGCAGCGCCGTTTGGCCATCGGGCAGATTGTGCGCCGCGCAGAGCGCCTCGTGCTGAAGCGGTGGCGTTGGAGATGAGTAATGGCGAAAGAATAAGTTGCAAGTTATTTTTTACCATTACTAAGCATTGCACCTTCGGCTTGCTCGAAGGATATTCCAAGAAAATCAAACATAAAAAAGGGCAAGGGAACATCTGTGGTTCCCTTGCCCTTTATGGGTATTGGTGGACGTGGGGAGGTTCCTCCCTTGCGTCGGTGGTGTTTGCTTGCAAGGCCGTTGCGGCATTGTTTATTCCACGCCCAGCAGTGTCAGCAGTTTTTTGACACTCTCTTCGATGGAGAGTTTCGACGTGTCGAGCGACAAGGCCGGGTGTTCTGGCGCTTCAAATGGCGCGGAGATACCCGTGAAGTTTGGGATTTCGCCGCGGCGTGCGCGGGCATAAAGTCCTTTCACGTCCCGCTGTTCGCACACCTCAAGCGGTGTGGACACGAAGATTTCCTTGAAGTCGTCTTGCCCAATGATGTGTTCAGCCATTTGGCGGATTTCCTCCGTTGGGCTGATGAAGGCGGCGATGGTGATGATGCCCGTGTCGACAAAGAGTTTGCCCACTTCGGCGATGCGCCGAATGTTTTCGCGGCGGTCTTCGGCCGAGAAACCTAAGTTGGCGTTGATGCCCGAGCGGATGTTGTCGCCATCGAGGATGCGACAGAGCAGGCCGCGATCTTGAAGGGCGCGTTCCAGAGCAATGGCCACGGTGCTTTTTCCAGAGCCGCTCAGTCCGGTGAACCAGAGCATCACACCGCGTTGCCCGAGCAATTTTTCTTTGTCTTCACGCTTGAGCATGCGGTCGTAGATGGGGTAGATGTTATTTTGTTGTTCAGTCATTTTTCAGGTGCTTGTTTCTATGTAGGGACGTGCTGACGGGGTGGGGGAGAGGTCAAAATTGGTCTACTTAGTAATGGTGAAATCAGTTTTGTCCAAGTCTGCCTGTTCATTTTTCAGAACGCTTCTTGACTAATATGAGTGCTTCGTTCACACGCGTCACGACGATGGGGGTACCTTCGTTGATGAATCCGTCTTCCGACTTCACTTCCACATCGCAGTCCGCGATTTTGGCGTTGCCGATGAGGGCAAGGCGCGTGGTGGCCACTCCCGTGTCGCCCGCTTTCACGGAGAGTTGCGACGGCGTGGCGGAGGTTGAAGAGATGGTGCTGTGGAGCGACATGCGGTCGAGCGTTTTCGAATGGGCAAACCACCAGAAGAAGAGTAGGACGATGGCTGTGGAAATCAAAACAGCCAGGATGGCGGCCTGCGTTCCATATTCCTGGTAAATCATGACGTCGGCAACGATGACGCAGACACCGGCACAGATGCCGGAAATGCCGTGGCCCGGAAGGATGAGCGCTTCGGCTGCGAAGAGCAGGAGCGCCAACACAACGAGCAAGATGATGATGAGCGTGGTTGACATGATGGTGGAGTTTTAGTGATACCATTACTTAGTGATGGTCGAAACTAATAAGCCGCGCGGTATTTCCCTTCCTCCTTGTCTTCCAGGATGGAGAGGTAAGAGGCATAGCGCGTTGGGGCCAGCTGGTGGTTTTCCAATGCTTCGAGCACGGCACATCCCGGTTCGTGCGTATGCGTGCAGTTGCCGAAGCGGCAGTTGGCCGAGAGCTTGAAAATGTCGCGGAAGAAATGCGCCACTTCCTCGCGTTCCATGTTGAACGTGCCGAAACCTTTGATGCCCGGGATGTCGATGACCGAGCCGCCGCCTTCTCCTGGAAGGTCAAAGAGTTCGCTGAAGGTGGTGGTGTGCATGCCCGTTCCGTGTGCTTCCGACACCTGTGCCGTTTTGGCGTGCGCCTCTGGCACAAGACGGTTGAGGAGCGTTGATTTTCCAACGCCCGAATGTCCCGCCAGCAGGCAGATGCGGCCCTGCATGTCGCGCGTCAGAGCGTCGATGCCGTCGCCGTTGAGGGCGCTGACGGCATAGCAGGTATAGCCGATGTCGGAATAGATGGCCATCAGATAGTCAGCGCGTTCGCGCTCTTCCTCGCTGAGGTCGTCCATCTTGTTGAACACGAGCGCCGTTGGCACGCGATAGGCCTCGGCCGATGCCAGGAAACGGTCGATGAAGGTGGTGCTTGTTTCGGGGCGTGCCATCGTCACGACGAGCAGTGCCAGGTCGACGTTGGCCGCCAGGATGTGGCTCTGCTTCGAGAGGTTGGATGCTTTTCTGACGATGTAGTTCCTCCGGTCGTCGATTTCCGTGATGAAGAGCGTCTCGTCGTGTTCCACCTGAAATTCGCCGCTGTCGGCAGCCTCATTCTTCTTGCGGCCCTTTCCTTTCTTGCCAGAAGTTTTGGACGTGGCTTTCTCCGTCGACTTCATGACGGTCACGCCGTCGCCCACCGCCACAGGACTCGTGGAGCGGATGCCTCTCAGGCGGAAGTTGCCTTTCACCTTGCATTCCACCTCCTGTCCGTCGTCGGTGCGTACCACATAGCTGTTTCCTGTATTTCGTATAACGATGCCGTGCATGAAAAACTTTTGTTTTGGGATGGTTGGGGTTATGGGGGTGGCAAAATCCAGAAAATTTAAGTGAGTGGTGATTGTGCGGAAAAGCTTTGCTTGCGGCCCTGCACGCCCTGAAGGGGCAGCAAGTCCAGAGCCCAGGGCAACGCCCTGGGTACTATGTCCCATTTCCCTACGCCCTGAAAGGGCAAAAGTAGAAATCAACCGTTCGCCCATACTTTTGCCCTTACAGGGCGTAGGCGTTTGTACACTGATACCCAGGGCGTTGCCCTGGGCTAGGAACTGACTGCCCTTTCAGGGCGCTCCTTTTCGCGCTTTGTTCGTTTACATGTGTGTGTATGCTTTTGCCACTTATTATCTGGCTCAAAACCGCGCAAGGATTTTTCTGAATTTTGAACTCCCTACCTCTTTTGGGGGATTCTCGTCAATCCTTTTTAATATCTCAACATGAAAAACATTCTGAAGTATCTGTTTTTAATTGTTGCAGCAGCCTGTCTCTCAGGAAGCGGCGGCACGATTTGCGCCGCAAACCAGCAGTCTGGTGCCAGCGGAAACACGACGGAAGCGTTGGCAAGCAAACCGCTCGCCAACGACAACGCCTTCAACACGGTGGCCTATCGCAGCCTCCCTGCCTTGACGGTGGGCGGCAAAGAGGGTGTCTCCGCACCCTTCGCTGGCATATCAAAAGGCAGTTTGCTGGTGGCTGGAGGATGTAACTTCCCCGGCAAGCCGGCAGCCGAAGGCGGCGAAAAAGTGTTCTATCGCGACATCTACGAACTGGAGAACCCCGCGTCAGACAAATCCAACTGGAAAAAGGCAGGACAACTGCCCGAAGCGCTGGCTTACGGTGTGACGGTCCCTGTTCCCGAAGGCCTCGTGTGCATCGGCGGCACCAACGGCAAGGAAAGTTCCGCCAAAGTGTTTCTCCTCGAGAAGCAGAAAGGCGGCATCAAATGCGTGAACCTCCCCGCATTGCCACAGGCGCTCGACAATATGGCTGGAGCCATTGGCGGGGGCTACATCTATGTGGCTGGCGGACAGACCAACGGGACGTCCTCGCGGGCGGCCTATCGTCTGAGCTATCCTCACGCAACGAGATGGGAACGCCTTCCCGACATGCCTGGTGCGGCACGTCTACAACCTGCCGCTGCGGTACAAAACAACGGTGTGACCAACTGCTTCTACCTGATGGGCGGTTTCCAGCCTGCCAACGCTTCACACCCCGGATTTGCCAACACCGACGGCCTTGTTTTCAATCCCCATACTAAGCAGTGGAGCCGCGTGGCGGAAATCATTCCCCACGGCACAAAAACGCCCATGACCCTTGTTGGTGCCGCAGCGCTCACTTCTGGCTGCGCCCACATCATTTTTGTGGGTGGCGTCAACCGCGACATCTTCCAGCAGGCCATCAATCGCCCCTTGGCAATTGCACAGGCAGAAAACGCCTTGCTGCAGCATCCCGACGATTCGGCCACCAAAGGCCAACTGGAAACGCTGCGCAACCAGCAGGCGGAATACATGCTCCATCCAGCGCCCTGGTATTGCTTCAACGACGAATTGCTCATCTATCACACCATCACCGACACCTGGGTCACCGAAAGCCGTTCGCCGCTCTTGGCGCGTGCTGGCGCAGCCCTGGTGGGCCACGATGGCGAATGGATTGTTGTTGGCGGCGAAAGCAAACCTGGCGTGCGCTCTGCCGACGTGACGGCGATCAAGATGACCATGCGCCCTTCCTTCGGTTGGGGCAACTGGACCGTGCTGATTGCCTACCTCGTGGCCATGATTCTCCTGGGATATTATTTCATGAAGCGTGAAGGCGATGCCGACGACTTCTTCAAAGGCGGCGGCCGCATCCCCTGGTGGGCGGCAGGTATCAGCATCTATGCCACCATGCTCAGCGCCATCACCTACATGGCCTACCCCGCCAAGGCTTATGCCACCGACTGGACCTACTATCCCATGCTCGTCACCATCCTGCTGGTGTCGTTCCCTGTCATCAAATATTATCTGCCATTCTTCCGCCGCCTGAACGTCACGAGCGCCTACGAATATCTCGAGCGCCGTTTCAACGCCACCACGCGACTCATAGCCTCCGCCTTGTTCATCATCTTCATGGTGGCACGTATGGCCTTGGTGTTGTACCTCCCTTCTCTGGCGCTGACGGCCGTGACGGGCATTGACCTCTACATCTGCATCATCCTCATGGCGCTTGTCACCATCGTTTATTGCACGATGGGCGGCGTTGAAGCCGTGGTGTGGGGCGACGTGGTGCAGGGCATCATCCTCGTTGGCGGTGCTCTCTTCGCCGTGGGCTATCTCGTCTTTGGCACGGAAGGCGGCGTGAGCGGTTTCCTGCAGCTCGGCAGCGATGCCGGCAAATTCCGCCTCTTCGACTGGAGTTTCGACTATCGCTCGGCCACCTTCTGGGTGATCATCCTCGGCGGCATGGCCAACAACTTGATTTCCTACACCAGCGACCAGACGGTCATCCAGCGCTATCTCACGACCAAGGACGAGCGCAGTGCTCGCCAAAGCATCATGCTCAATGGTCTCATGAGCGTGTTTATCTCCATCGCTTTCTTCGCCATCGGTGCTGGGCTCTACACGTTCTTCAAGACCCACCCTGCTGAACTCGACTACACCATGCTCAAGGGCGACACCATCTTCCCCTTCTTCATGATGAGCCAACTGCCGCAAGGATTGGCCGGACTGCTCATCGCGGCCATCTTCGCTGCAACGATGAGCACCATCTCTTCAAACATCAACTCCGTGGCCACGGCCTTCAGCGTCGACTTCTACAAGCGCTGGCGTCCGCAGGCATCGTCGGAGCAGACCTTGAAAGTGGCACGCCGCACCTGCATCGTCTCGGGTGCCATCGGCATGGGCATCGCCCTGCTCATGGCCACATGGGAAATCCTCTCCCTGCTTGATTTCTTCCAAGAAATTCTCGGACTCCTCTCCAGCGGCCTCGGCGGACTCTTCCTCATGGGCATCTTCTTCCCGCGCATCGGCGGCAAGGCGGCTCTCACGGGCTTCCTCAGCGGTGTTTGCGTTGTTTTCCTCGTCAAAAACCTGACGCCGACGAGCTTCCTGCTCTACGGTTTCATCGGCCTCGTCACTTCCGTTCTCGTCGGTCTCATCTTCTCCTATATCTTCAAGGAGGAAAAGAACCTGAAGGGACTTTGCTGGAAACAACTCGACGCTGACAACGCCAAATGATTCCTCAAGCATAAGTAATGGTGAATATATAAGCATCACCGATAAGCATCATCAATCACCCTCTCCTCCCCCTCTTCCTCCAACGGTTTTCGTCGGAGAAAAGGGGGACGACAGAAAAAAACATACACGATGACAACAGATTTCAAAAAACTCTCAGAGCAATACAAGCACGAATTGCTCGACAAAGTGGTTCCCTTCTGGCTTGAAAAGTCACAAGACCTGGAACACGGCGGTTATTTCACCTGCCTTGACCGTGAAGGAAACGTCTTCGACACGGACAAATTCATCTGGCTGCAGGGCCGCGAAGTGTGGATGTTCGCCACGCTGTACAACAAAGTGGAAAAGCGCCAGGAATGGCTCGACTGCGCCATCCAGGGTGCTGAGTTCCTGAAGAAATACGGACACGACGGCAATCTCAACTGGTATTTCTTCCTCGACCGTGAAGGCCATCCGCTGGTGGAGCCTTACAACATTTTCTCTTACACCTTCGCTGTCATCGCCTTCGACCAGCTCAGCATCGCCACAGGCAACCAGGAATATGCCGACATCGCCAAGCGCACGTTTGACATCGTCCTCTCAAAGGTTGACAATCCGAAAGGCCGTTGGAACAAGGCCGTCCCTGGCTCCCGCGCCCTAAAGAGCTTCGCCCTCCCGATGATTCTCTGCAACGTGGCTTTGGAAATCGAACCGTTGCTCGACCCTGCCTTCATGAAGCAAACCATCGACACGTGCATTCACGAGGTCATGGACGTTTTCTACCGTCCCGAACTGGGCCTCATCGTGGAACACCTCTCTGCCGACAACGAACTTGTTGACTGCTTCGACGGCCGCCTCCTCAATCCGGGCCACGCCATTGAAGCCATGTGGTTTATCATGGACCTTGGCAAGCGCCTCGGCCGTCAAGACCTCATTGAGAAAGCCGTTGACATCGCCCTCAACGAGGCCAACTACGGATGGGACAAGGAGCACGGTGGCATCTTCTATTTCATGGACCGCCTCGGCCATCCTTGCCAACAGCTCGAATGGGACCAAAAACTCTGGTGGGTGCACATCGAGACGCTCATCACCATGATCAAGGGCTACCAGCTCACTGGTCGCCAGGAATGCCTTGAATGGTTCAACCGTGTTCACGACTACGTATGGTCGCATTTTGCCGACCCCGAACATCCTGAATGGTTTGGCTATCTTAACCGCCAAGGCGAAGTGTTGCTTCCTCTCAAGGGCGGAAAATGGAAAGGTTGCTTCCACGTGCCACGCGGACTCTTCCAATGCTGGCGCATTTTGGAAGACCTGGCACAGAAATAACACCAGACGGCCCCGCGCCATCTAACGATAAGCAGGGATTCCCCTGATGCCGCAGATTCAATTCTGCGACACCAGGGGAATCCCTGTTTTTTTGTAAACTACCGCTAAACTATTACGTTCAAGAGGTAAAAATAACCTTGTACCTATCATTGCCCTACCGACAAAACTCTTTTACGAATGGCAGGTAATTACCCTCTGGATTGTGACTGCGGTGCGCATTATGGTCATCCAAAATGGCAAAACTGATAAGGCGGTACTTATCCTTAAACTCTGGTTCTTCAAACACCTCGTGGAAGAGCTGGGCTATATGCGAAGGGGGATTGCAAAAGGCTCCACAGCCCAATGCTCCAAGCACAAGTGAGTCGTGGCCATGACGTAATCCTATCCGCAGGATAGTCCGCATCTTATTTTTTGTCCCCTCTATCATATTGTCTGCAAGATGGGTTGCATCTTTCAGGTCAGGACGATTGATGCCCGCCACTGATATGAATGAGAGCCTTTGAGGAGAATCCATCAACTTGTAACCATGATGTTCGTCCTCACGAAAGAGTAAGGCTCCAGGTGTATAGATACCACCGAAATTTCGCTCCAAAGGATAACGCTCGCCTGTACGAACTGGCGTTATATGCTTTGCATACCATACATGATTGATGAAATACTCCGTGAACTGATAGAGCGAGCGGAACAGGTTCGTGCGACGGAAGAGAGTTTCTTCCTGTGCTCCAGCTCCTGTCATCACTCCACCTCCTGGAATCCTGCGACTCGCCATATTTAACACAGCAGGATTGTAGCCTTCATGGGTAAGGCGGACACCTTCGTCCAAACAATCCACATTGCGGACAATAACCTGTGTAGCCATCGGTCTTACAGCGATGTAATCAACACGGAATGCACGGCTATAAAAAGTCGTTTCATGTTCCATGCGTGTAGGGATAGGAAACTGAACACGTCGTCCTTCCTCCGTTGTGTAGAATCCTTGATTTACAATCTCTATCGTATTTCGATACTCTTGGACACGCAGTTCCCTTACCTGATTGTATGCAATATGATCACCTTGATTTGCCTTATACATTAAAGGAGCATATTTTGCAAGAAACACATTGGAGTTCCATGTAATTCCATTGTCCATCCTGGTTTGTGTCACATGCTTAACCAAGCACGTGACAAACTCAATCGGAAGGATGATATTTTCCACATCAATGGCATCCATAAAGAGTGGAGCAATCTCCTCATCGCGAAATCCTGCTATACCGCAACCTATTCGTGTGACCAGAAACGTGAGGCGGTTGTGTTCCTTGGCAAAACGGATGAACGCATCTACGTAGGGCTTGATGGGTTCCACACCACCCTGCATGGTAGGGATGGCGTACGTTTGGCCATGCAGACCAACGCCTTCGCCCCATACGGCACCAAATCGTTCATAAGCAAGCCGTGCAGCACCGCCACAATGTGCGCCTGCCAGATTGCTGCCAAAAACAAATATCTCATTCCCCTTTAATTCGAGAATCCTTTCGGGGGTATATCTTCTGTCGTACATAAATTCCTATAAGTAACTGTTCAAAATTAATTTTATAAATATGAATAATTCACGAATAAGTT
>OHKV01000328.1_pt1 | contig 36003 bp, 29 predicted proteins | sample 1568951 | NCBI WGS metagenome assembly OHKV01 (sample SAMEA3879528, study PRJEB24766) | human gut metagenome | biome: human-associated habitat; feature: feces | place: USA | collected 1985/1987
TGGAAGGAAGTGACTGCCGCTTGAATGGTAATCCCACGCTGCCGCTCCAAAAACATGGTGTCCGTCCTCGTTGTCCCTTTTTCGACGCTCCCCGGTTCTGAAATGGCTCCGCTGGCATATAGCAGGCTCTCCGTCAAGGTCGTCTTTCCAGCGTCTACATGGGCAAGAATTCCAATATTGATTATTTTCATGTGATTGTCCTCCCTTTACAGCCCCAAAGGGCATAAAAATCCCCAGCAGTAAAATACTTTTACCACTGGGGATTATAAGTTGCGGACATACACATATACAGCATACACCTGTTTGTGATTGCTGTTTTTGGGGATATGTCAAAATTGATAAGGCAAAAGTATTCTTAAATTGGGTACAAAAAACTAAGCCCCTACAAAAGGAGCTATCATAATCCTTTGTTCCCACTATTTGATTATAGTTTTATTTAAGAATACCTTGCCGCATATTTTTTACTCCTTTTCTGGATTAAATCATTGTATCACATCAGTTTTAGGAAAGCAAGTACCTAAAAGAAATTTTTCTTCCCCTTATATGTAACAATCATACCGGCTTCCTAGCGTTCAGAATGTTTTCTGCTGTCTGCTGTGGTGTTTGGTTGGAATTGTCCAACCAAAAGCCGATCCGTGGTGTTGTCTGCATTTTACTAAATACAAATTCAATGTATACAGAAAGATATAAGGAGTGGGAGGGATTCCGCCGTAGTTGGCATTGTAGGAAAATCCAAAAGTTTAGATTTTCCCACAATGCTTATCTTTTGGTCTTTGGTTCGGAATAGTGTAGTGCTGGCGGTCTATCTCTTGTTTTCGGTTGCTTGCTTCCTTACCGTACATGAGCATTAAACCGGGGGTTGTATCATCTTATTTTAAAATTAAACTAAGATTGAGTGTTCATCGTTAGGATCGAACAGGTGTACCTTGTTAGGATCAAGAGCAAGCTTGATAACGTCCTGAGGACGAGCTGTACATCTGGGAGATACTCTTGCCGTCAGCGGGATACCTTCGCATGTGAGGTAGAGGTAAGACTCAGCACCCATCATTTCGGTAACATCTACTGTAGCTTCGATCATACCTGTCTTAGCGTTAGAGAGGAACATTTCTTCATCGTGAATGTTCTCGGGACGGATACCAAGGATAACTTCCTTGTCAACATAGTACTTGAGAGCTTCTGTATCTGTCTTAGCACCGGGCAGTTCAACATAGAACTTTCTGCCTCTTGTTGTCTTTGTATCTTCTGAACCGAATTCAACTGTGTACTTGCCGTTGAGCATGATGAGCTTAGCATTGATGAAGTTCATCTGAGGTGAACCCATGAAACCTGCAACGAACTTGTTAACGGGGTTCTCATACAGGTTGATAGGTGAGTCGATCTGCTGGATGTAACCATCCTTCATAACAACGATTCTGTCACCCATTGTCATAGCTTCGATCTGGTCATGTGTAACGTAGATGAATGTAGTACCTAACTTCTTGTGAAGCTTAGAAAGCTCAGTTCTCATCTGTGCACGGAGCTTAGCATCGAGGTTTGAAAGAGGCTCGTCAAGTAAGAATACCTGAGGATCACGAACGATAGCTCTACCTAAAGCTACACGCTGTCTCTGACCACCTGATAAAGCCTTGGGCTTTCTGTCGAGAAGGTGTGCGATGTCGAGGATCTTAGCAGCTTCTTCAACGAGCTTCTTGATCTCATCCTTGGGCACCTTTCTCAGCTTTAAGCCGAATGCCATGTTTTCGAAAACAGTCATATGAGGATACAGAGCGTAGTTCTGGAAAACCATCGCAATATCACGATCCTTAGGAGCTACGTCATTAACGAGTCTGTCGCCTATGAAAAGCTCGCCTTCGGAAATTTCCTCAAGACCTGCGATCATTCTTAATGTTGTTGACTTACCACAACCTGAAGGACCAACGAGGATTATGAATTCCTTATCCTTGATGTTCATAGTAAAGTCAGAAACGGCTACAACGCCGCCGGGGTAACGCTTATAGATACCTCTTAAAGATAAACTTGCCATTTATGTGTGACCTCCTGTTTTATTGCAGAATAACCTTACGCTAATATTTTAACAAAATCCCGCCGAAAATGATAGTACCTAATTACCCAAATATCAAAGCCTTGCGTTATGCAAAATCACCAACACATATAAAACGCATTTAAATTTTGTCCTTTTTGTGTACAATTTATACAAATTTTAGCCAAATCTCAGCCTTGAATAAAGTCAATTCCGTTCGAATTTGTTACAAATCACAAATGAAAGCGGATAAATTTAGTGAAATTTTGCAATTAATACTTAAACAGGTTAAAGATTGCGTTAAAATTTCAGCATTTTGCTGAATATTTCAGCATAGATTTTAGTAAATTTCAAGTGACTGTCCCTGCATCCGACCGTCCTGACAATAAATTTACATAACGGAGGAAAAATGAAACACAGAAAATTTATCCGCTTGCTTGTTATCCCCACCGCTCTTTTCATTGCACTGCTAACCGTTCTTGTTATGTGCCGCCGCAGTGCAATATGCGGTGAAACATACAGCGACAGAGCGAATTACGCAAAAGCGCTCGGCTACAGCATATCCGCCGACAGCGAAACCGTACAGAATATCGTTATCCCTGCCGTATTCGGAAGCGTATACGAAAACTACAACGCTTTGCAAAAGCAGTGCGGCTTTGATCTATCGCTGTATAAAGGCGAGGACGCAGTTCAGTATACTTATATTATAACCGATTACACCGATGACAGCGGAAACACGCTTGATAACATCAGAATGAACCTTATCGTCGTCAACGGCAGAATTGTCGGCGGCGATATATGCTCTGCCGCACTTGACGGGTTTATGACGGGGCTTAAGGCAAGGGAGCAGTAAATGCAGAAAGAGCCTGCCGCTAACATCTCCGTTTCAACAAACACCTCCGCTGACAATCCCTCAATAGTTGGCAGTGCTTCGCGCTGCAACAGATGCTCACCTTTACACAAGGGAGCAAATTGTGATACTTCTTTTTCATGCGTTGCACTTAACCCAGAACCTTTTAAAGCTCAATGTCATCCAAAAAGGATTAATACGCTTTGCCACGCACGTTATTTAGCTCCCTTGTGTAAAGGGAGCTGGCTTGCGGCAAGGTTCGTCTGATTCAATTACAGCTATATTCAACGACACTCATTCCATTCAAATTACACAAACACTATCTGCCGTCAAGACTGAGGGATTGCCGCCGCCGGCATTTCCATTACCGCTGTCACCGCCAAAGCACCGTACACTGCTCAATTCTTGTAGGGTGAGGGTCTGTGTGCTTGTATAATAGAATAAAAAAAGATTTCTTCCGTAAAACTAAGCGCCCACTGCAAAAAATTCAGTGAGCGCTTATCGTTATTGTTTAATTCTTACTTTGTTCCGAACAGTCTGTCGCCTGCGTCACCTACGCCGGGAGTGATGTAAAGATCTTCATTAAGACCGTCGTCAAGTGCACCGCAGTAAATCTCTACATCGGGGAAAGCCTTCTGTATAGCGGCGATACCCTCGGGAGCGGCGATAATACACATAAACTTGATAGAGCGTGCGCCTGCTTCCTTTACCTTCTGTATAGCGTGTACTGCCGATGTACCTGTAGCAAGCATGATATCTGTGATAATTACGTCACGCTCGTCAATATCGAACGGGAGCTTGCAGTAATACTCGTTTGCAACAGTTTTGTCCGATCCGCCTTTTCCTCTGAATATACCGATATGACCTATCTTTGCGGCAGGAACAAGTGCGGTAGCGCCCTCAATCATACCAAGACCTGCACGGAGGATAGGTACAAATGCGAGCTTTCTGCCTGAGATAACATTTGACTCTGCGATAGCTATGGGAGTCTGAATCTGTACCTTCTTAAGGGGCAGATCTCTCGTTGCCTCATAGCACATAAGCATTGAAATTTCGCTTACAAGCTCTCTGAATTCCTTTGCGCCCGTGTTCTTATCTCTTAAAAGAGATACCTTGTGCTGTACAAGGGGGTGGTCACAGATGTGAAGTTTCTCGTTTGCCATAACATTCTCTTTTCTCCCTATGTGTTGTTGGATTAGTTTTTTATAGCCCTGCCGTGATTTTCATAGGGAAAAATCCGCAGACTTTAATTACTTACTTATTTTCGAGCGCCATCATCTTGTCAACACGGGCTGCGTGTCTTCCGCCCTCAAACTCGGTTGACAGGAATACTCTTACTATTTCTTCAGCCGTACCCGGTCCTATCACTCTGCCGCCCATGCACAGAACGTTTGCGTCATTGTGAAGACGTGTGTACTTTGCCGTATAATAATCCTGGCACAAAGCCGCACGGATACCCTTTATCTTGTTTGCGGATATGCTGATGCCTATACCCGTACCGCATATCAGAATGCCCTTGTCGCACTCTCCGCTTGTGATCTTCGCACAGGTCTTTTCTGCAATGTCGGGGTAATCCGCTCTCTCTCCGTTACAGCCGCAGTCGATATATTCGACTCCCAGTACGTCAAGGAACTTCTTAACCTCGCACTTCAGTTCATATCCTGCGTGGTCGCTACCTATTGCCAGCATTTTTATTCTTTCCTTTCTTTATATGCCTCAGCATTCTTTGCCATAAGCTCACGCTGAGCCTGCGGCAGTTTAAGATACATCGGCATAAGCTGTTCGGGCGTTAACTGCGGTGCATTAACAGCCGCAAGGCATACGCCGTAGCCCGTCTGGTATCTTAACGGATCGGGGGCGATCTTCACGTTTTCCATTCCCTCGTTATCCGTTGCTTTTTTCATTATAAATGCGCCGTCACCGACAAGCATTATATCATCGTCATATTCCGACAGCATTCTTGCCGCTTCGTCTGTTTTCAGACATTCTTCTTCGGTCAGTCTTTCGACCTCACCGTCCTCAATGCGGAACAGCGCAACATACACCTGATTGCACCTTGCGTCCATTGCGGCGCAGACAACGCAGTCATAAGCCGTAACATTATACGCCATAGCCTCAAGCGTTGAAACTGCCGCACAAGGCTTCGACAATGCAAAGGCAAGCCCTTTTACCGCCGATATGCCTATACGAAGTCCCGTGAAAGAACCCGGACCGTTCGCCACTGCGAAAAGCCCTATATCCTCCATAGAAAGCTCCGCATTTCTGACAAGATCCCTTACGACAGGCATAAGCGTCACGCTGTGGGTAAGCTTGTTGTTTATCACCGTACTGCCGAGTATCTGCCCCTTTTCCGTATCATACACGGCGGCACAGCAAGGAGCGGCGGCAGTGTCGATACCGAGTATCAGCATAGTTCCTCCTGCGGAATATATTCAATTACTCTTGAATTATCCCCTGTTTTAGTGATATTCACACCGCACCTGCCGTCAAGATACGAGGCAAGCTCAGGTATGTTCTCGCTCCACTCTATACACATTATTCCGCCTCGGTCGAGGTAGTCGAAAAATCCGATAGCATACAGATCGTCGAGCGTGTTTATTCTGAAAAGGTCAAAGTGGAAGATCGGCACATCGCCCTCATATTCGTTCACAAGAGCGAAGGTCGGACTTGTAACATCGTCCGTACTGCCGAAATATTCCGCTATACCCTTTGTTAAATGCGTTTTTCCTGCGCCCATTTCACCGGTATAAAGCACACAGTCGCCGGCTTTCAGATAAGAAGCTATCTTTTTGCCGATCTCAACCGTTTCTTCGGGCGAATCTGAAATAAACCGTTCCATCAGAACAGACCGCTTATCTCGCCGTCTGCGCTTACATCTATCTTGTTTGCGGCAGGAACCTTAGGCAGTCCGGGCATTGTCATAATGTCGCCCGTGAGTGCGACAACAAAGCCTGCGCCTGCCGACAGCTTTACATCACGGACGGTTATCGTGAAGTCCTTCGGGCAACCGAGCTTTGTCGGGTCGTCCGATAAGGAATACTGCGTCTTTGCAACGCATACAGGCAGCTTGTCAAAGCCGACAGCTTCAATTTCCTTTATTGCCTTTTCCGCACCCGTTGTATAGCTTACGCCGTCTGCACGGTAGATTTCCTTGGCGATTATATTCAGCTTTTCCTTTATGGACAGCTTCTCGTCATATATAGGAGCAAAATTCGTCTTGCCCTCGTTTTCGTTTATTGTATCTATAACAGCGTTTGCAAGCTCGATACCGCCTTCTCCGCCCTTTAAGAATACATCGGAGAATGCGACCTTTGCGCCCATCTTCTCGCAGTATTCACGGACAATGGCTATTTCAGCCTCTGTATCGGTATAGAAGTGGTTTATTGCAACAACTGCAGGCACGCCGTATTTACGCATATTCTCTATATGTGCGCCGAGGTTTACGATGCCATTTCTGAGAGCCTCTGTGTTCTCTGCCGTAAGCTCGGTTTTCGGAACACCGCCGTTGTATTTCAGCGCACGGATAGTAGCTACTATAACCGTACACGAGGGCTTAAGTCCTGCGTAACGGCACTTTATGTCAAAGAACTTCTCCGCACCGAGATCGCTGCCGAAGCCTGCCTCGGTTATGGCATAGTCGCCGAGCTTTAACGCAAGCTTAGTTGCTCTTACGCTGTTACAGCCGTGAGCAATGTTTGCAAACGGACCGCCGTGAATGATAGCGGGAGTATTTTCGAGCGTCTGCACGAGGTTGGGGTTGATAGCGTCCTTTAAGAGTGCTGTCATTGCGCCTACCGCCTCAACGTCAGAAGCAAATACGGGCTTTCCGTCATAAGTATACGCAACAAGGATTCTGCCGAGCCTTGCCTTAAGATCAACAAGATCGTCCGCAAGACACAGTATCGCCATTATCTCGCTTGCAACGGTTATCTGGAAGTGATCCTCTCTCGGAACGCCGTTCACCTTGCCGCCAAGACCGATTATGCAGTTTCTCAGCGCTCTGTCGTTCATATCAAGACAACGCTTTATCTGTATGCGTCTGGGGTCTATTCCGAGTACGTTTCCCTGCTGAATGTGGTTATCTATAAGTGCGCAAAGCAGATTGTTTGCGGAAGTGATTGCGTGCATATCCCCCGTGAAGTGAAGATTTATATCCTCCATAGGCACTACCTGCGCATATCCTCCGCCTGCCGCACCGCCCTTTATACCAAAGACGGGACCCAATGACGGCTCACGCAGTGCAAGTACAGCCTTTTTACCTATCTTGTACATACCCTCTGCAAGACCTACGGAAGTAGTCGTCTTGCCCTCTCCCGCAGGAGTGGGGTTTATAGCCGTAACAAGTATCAGCTTGCCGTCCTCTTCGCTTTCAAGGCGGTCTATACATTCCTGTGAGATCTTCGCCTTGTAGTGACCGTAGGGTATAAGCTCCTCCTCGTCAATTCCGAGTTCCTTTGCTATATCCTTTATTTTTAGCATTTTTGCGTTCTGGGCAATTTCAATATCGCTGAGCATTTTTTCTACCTCTTTTTACTGTGGCTGACCGCCTGAATTATAACCTCTCACGTCATTATAAAGACGCAATTTAAGTATAGCACAGTGGCGGGTGAATTTCAAGGTTTAAAGGATATTCAACTTATATAAAAGAACTTGCTCTTATACAAATATCGCCAGTCCTTTATCCCCAACCCCAAACCCCTTCCCCGTGGGAAGGGCTGTGTATGCTTAGTTGGCTTTGCATCCTTGCAAAGCCCTTTGGCATACACGCCCGGCGTCCGTGCCGGGCTATATCGCTGGGGCTGCCGCCCCTAGTCCCTGCCGGGGCTCGCCCCAAAGCAAGGACGCTTTGAGTGCTTGCAAAAAATTTTGCACAATGCAAAATCATCAAAGCAAGCAATATGCGACCCCTTTTTTACTTATAAAAATATTTTTCTAAATTCTGATATTTTTTGTCTGCTGTTACGATGCGTTACATAAACTTGAGCTGGTCGGTATCCTCGTCGTACAGCGTACCCGCAACAGGCACGGTCTTTGTCCTGAAGCTGTCTGCGTCCTTTATCATACCGTCCTTGTATTTAACCGCAGATCTGAGCTTTGCTCTGGTAAGCCTCATTACCTGTACGCCCTGCGTATCCCTTGCCGCTTTGGGCAGGATAAGCACGGTGTTGAAAATCATGACCTTGCCTGCGTCCGAGCTTAGCATAAACTCGCAATCGCCGTCAATAAGCGTCATAGATACAAGCGGCGAGCCGTCATTATATGCGTTCGCCAGCTTTTTACGTCTTGTCTTTGTTTCAAACGAAGCCATAGGCACTTTTGCGCATTTACCGTTTTCAAAGAACATTACAAGCGTTCCGCTGTAGTCCTCTGCGGCTATCATCTTTATTATCCTCTCGTCCGGGTCAAGCTCCAGCTTTACGGGCAGATAGTCGCCCATCACGCTTGCCTTTCCGTCCTCAAAGTCGCAGGCTCTCGCCTTATACACCTGGAATTTATCTGTGAAGAATAAAAGCTCCACACGGTTGCTGCCGTCATAGGTTTCGATTATCTCATCGTTTTCCTTGAGTTTCTGCTCACCGCTCATTCTCAGCGACTGCGGAGTGATCTTCTTGAAATATCCCTCACGGGTGAAGAACAGATTAACGGGATAATCGGGTATCTCCTCCTCCGCCTCGTTCTCCTCGTCCTCAGTGCCGTAGATGAACATTGTCTTTCTGGACTTGCCGTATTTCTTCGCTATATCGCCAAGCTCCGATATGATTATCTGCTTTACTCTGCGCTCCGAAGAAAGAATATCCTCCATATCGGCTATTTCTTCCTTAAGACTGTCTATTTCCTCAATACGCTTCAAGATATAGCCCTTGTTGATATTTCTCAGCTTTATATCCGCAACATATTCAGCCTGCGTTTCGTCTATGCCGAAGCCTATCATAAGGTTCGGTACAACCTCTGCGTCATCCTCTGTTTCACGGATTATCTTTATAGCCTTATCTATATCAAGCAGTATCTTCTTAAGACCTGTCAGCAGATGAAGCTTTTCTTTCTTTCTTGCAAGCTCGAACTTTGTCTTTCTCTTTACGCAGGTAATTCTGAAATCCGTCCACTGCTCAAGAATCTCGGCAACGCCCATGACCTTCGGCATACCGCCTACAAGAATGTTGAAGTTGCAGGAGAAAACGTCCTGTAAAGGAGTTATTCTGAACAGCTTTTTCATTACCGCCTCGCTGTCCTGCCCACGCTTTAAATCAATAGTTATCTTAAGACCCGATAAATCCGACTCGTCACGAACGTCCGAAATTTCTTTCAGCTTGCCCAGCTTCACCTGCTCAACTATCTTATCTATTATAGCCTCGATAGTCGTCGTAGGCGGAATCTCGGTCACTTCAATACAGTTTGCCGCTTTGTCATAGATATACTTACTGCGTACCTTGACGCTTCCGCGTCCGGTGGCATATATACGGCGAAGCTCGTTCTCGTCCTGTAATATGAAGCCTCCGCCGGGAAAATCCGGTCCTTTAAGCGTGGATACAATATCGTGTTCGGGGTTTTTCATAAGTGCGGCGGCTGTTTCACATACCTCCGACAGATTGAAGGAGCAGATATTGCTCGCCATAGATACGGCGATACCGACATTATTGTTTACCAGTACCGCAGGGAATCTTGTGGGGAGCAGTACAGGCTCCGTCATTGAGTTATCGTAGTTCGGCACAAAGTCAACTATATCACGGTCAATATCCGCAAATATCTCTGCGCAGATAGGGTCGAGCTTTGCCTCTGTATATCGTGATGCCGCAAACGACATATCTCTTGAATATGCCTTGCCGAAGTTACCCTTGCTGTCAACATACGGGTGCAGAAGTGCCTCGTTGCCCCTTGCAAGTCTTACCATCGTTTCGTATATTGCCATATCGCCGTGCGGATTTAATTTCATTGTCTGTCCGACAATGTTCGCCGACTTCGTTCTTGCCCCCGTAAGCAGACCCATCTTGTACATCGTATACAGCAGTTTTCTGTGCGACGGCTTGAAACCGTCAATTTCGGGTAGCGCACGGGAAACTATAACGCTCATTGCATACGGCATATAGTTTTCGGTCAGCGTATCGGTTATCGGCTGATTTTCGACAATGCCTGCACCCTCTATATAAGCGTTTTTATTCGGAGCGATTTTCTTCTCGCCCTTTTCGTTTTTTCCTTTTCTCAAAATCTATACCTCTTTTTAGCTTTATACCCTGCTCAGAGCGAAAACTCTTTTTTCAGCTTTTCAAAGCGTTTCTCGTATTTATCTCTTATGGGGAGCGTTGTATTCTGTAAAACGTGTTGCAGAATATCTGCGTCTTTCAGCACCTCGTCAAGCGGAAGCCCGACATTTTCCTTATCGCTGTGGTTCGCTATCGCTCTTGTGATATTGCCTATCTCGCACACGCTGAAAAGCCCCGTCTTTGCCAGTATCGGCATTACTGCGTCAGCACTTTCCTCTGCGTGCTTTTCGTCAACACCCGTCAGATATTTACGGTAGTCGTGGAGCAGTCCGCTTATCTGCGCAAGCTCTGCGTTCACACCTCTGCGCAGTGCGATAAGCCCTGCCGTCTGCGCCGTGCCGAAAAGATGAATGTACGCTTTCTGCCGTCTTTCCTCGGGCAGTGTCGCTATCATCTCCGACACTACGGCAGATATTACCTCTATCCTGTTAATTTCCATATATCCTCCGCTCAAGATACGTCTATATCGTCAAGGTACTTATAGCCGTAGTCACGGATATAGTCCTTTCTTCCGTCAAGGTTATCACCGAGTAGCAGCTCGAATATTTCCTGCGTTTTCTGTGCGTCCTCCGGCATTACTCTTATAAGCCGTCTTGTTTCGGGGTTCATAGTGGTAAGCGACATCATTTCCGGTTCGTTCTCACCAAGACCCTTTGAACGCTGTATCTTATACTTCTGCTCGCCTATATCGGCAAGTATCCTCTGCTTTTCCGCTTCTGTATAGGCAAAGTAGGTCATATCCTTGCTGTTTATCTCATAAAGCGGCGACTCTGCAATATACACAAAGCCCTTTTCTATTACGGTCGGAACAAGTCTGTACAGCATAGTAAGAATAAGCGTTCTTATCTGGTATCCGTCATAGTCCGCATCGGTACAGATTATTATCTTTTCCCACCTGAGATTATTTAGATCAAAGGTCGAAAGGTCTTTGTTCGCCTTTGCCTTTACCTCGACACCACAGCCCAGTATCTTCATAAGATTTGTGATGATCTCGCTCTTGAATATCTTGTCATAGCTTGCCTTAAGGCAGTTGAGCGTCTTACCTCTTACAGGCATTACCGCCTGATAGTCTGCGTCCCTCGCCTGCTTTACAGCGCCTAAAGCCGAGTCACCCTCCACTATATAAAGCTCACGTCTTGCCGTATCCTTACTCCTGCAATCAACGAACTTAGGTATCCTGTTCGCAAGGTCTATCTTGCCCGAAAGCTGTTTCTTTATTGTATCCCTCGCCTTAGCGGCATTTTCACGGGCACGCTTGTTTATCAGCACCTGCTCGCATATCTTGACCGCTTCGTCCGGATTTTCAAGGAAGTACACTTCAAGCTGATGCTTCAGCCAGTCGGTCATAGCCTCCTGTATAAATTTATTGGTTATGCTCTTTTTCGTCTGATTCTCATAGCTTGTCTGCGTTGAGAAGTTAGAAGATATGAATACAAGACAGTCGGCAATATCGGTAAATTTTATCTTGCCCTCGGTCTTGTTGTACTTGCTGTTAGCTTTCAGCCAGCCGTCTATCTGATTTGTGAATGCCGCCTGCATAGCCTTGTCGGGACTTCCGCCGTGCTCAAGCCAGCTTGAATTGTGATAGTGCTGTATAAGCTGTACCTTATTTGAGAATACAAAAGCGACCTTCATCTTTACCTTGTATTCCGGCTTGTCCTCTCTGTCCTTACCTGTACGCTGTGCGCTCCATACCTGCTCGGTCGTGAGTGCGGTATCGCCTACGATTTCTTTCAGATAGTCGCTGATGCCGTTCTCATAGCAGTAGATATGCTCTTCAAAGCGTGTTTCCCCTGTTTCCTCGTCACGCACTTCGTTTCTCAGCACAAAGGTCAGCCCGTCATTTACCACGGCCTGTCTGCGCAGAACATCGTCAAAATATTCAAACGGTACATCGATATCGGTGAATACGTCAAGGTCTGGTTTCCACTTGATTTTAGTACCCGTTGTTCCGTCCGACTGGTGACGGCGGAAGCCTCTTTCTTCCTTTTCAACGTTATAGCCCTTTTCAAATCTCAGGTCGTATATCCACGTTCCGTTGTTACTCTCGACCTCCATATACTCAGCCGCAAACTGCGTCGAGCAAAGGCCCAGACCGTTAAGACCGAGCGAATATGAGTAGTTATCTCCGCTGTTATTGTCGTATTTACCGCCTGCGTACAATGTGCAGAAAGCAAGCTCCCAGTTGTACTTTTCCTCGTTTTTATTGAAGTCTATCGGTATACCTCTGCCGTAATCCTGCACTTCAATGATTTTATCAAGGAAGCGTGTAACTATTATCTTGTTACCAAAGCCCTCTCTCGCCTCGTCTATCGAGTTTGAAAGTATCTCAAACACGGAGTGACAACAGCCGTCAAGCCCGTCCGAGCCGAATATAACACCCGGACGCAGTCGTACCTGATCGGGTCCTTTCAGCTGTTTAAGACTGTTGTCGTCATAATTTTTCTTTGCCATCAGCTTTATCCTTTCAACCGCCGTACTCCCCTGTACAGCGAAACTTTAGTCAATAAGTAGTTTTATTGTACCATAAAAAAGCCGTTTTTGCAAGCAGTTAAAATTACGCTCCCTGCACATTAGCAGGGAGCGGATATTACTGCACTTCATAAAAATGCTAATCTTCTATTCCGAGCAACCACGCAACAGATACTTTGAGTATTGAAGACAGCGCACGCAATTCATAATCTGCTACAAACCGTGTACCTATCTCTATACGTGATACGCTGTCTCTTTCTATAATAACCCCTTCTATCTGCAATTTTGCCGCAAGGTCACGCTGAGTAAGGCGAACACGGCGGCGAGCTTCATGAACTCTGTCGCCACATATATTCTTTTTCCCTTCAAATTCATAAATTTTCATCATAGCACTCCTTTTATGTTAAAGATAAGATTTTTCTTGACTTTAGCATATTATTAAGCTATAATGGTGTTAAAGATAAGAATTTTGAATTTTTCTTGTCTAATGACTTTTTATTACAAAAGGAGATTTATTATGAGTAATATGTTTAAAGGTTATCAGAACAAAAAAATACCCACAAGCATTGCAGATTGCATTGCTCCCAACTCTTTATCCTTGAATCTTTGGAAATGGTGCAAAAGAGTAGAAACTCTCGGTTGTATCATGGCAACGGTAGTCCTTATATTAAGCCTTATGCAATCAATACAAGCCGCATCCGTTACGCAAGAGGTCGAAACTTTGTATGGCAGCAGAGATAAGCAAACTTTTGATGTATGGATATTTTTGTTATATCTGTTTGGCTCAGTTGCAAAAGCCCTTGTGACATACTGTTCTTTTCATAGTGCTGCATTGTTGCTCGGAGCTATAAGCAGTATTGTCCAGAACACAAGAATCAGTGCCGATCTTGCATTACTTAATTCAATGTCAAATCCTGAATTGCCGATAACAAATTGTGACGATAACAAATTGCTAAGAAAAGAAAAGAATGTTGCCGCTGAGACTTGGATTTGCAAAAATTGCAAAGCAGTCAATAGCTCCAACAATTTATTCTGTCAATCGTGCGGAGAAAACAAATAATTGAATATACAAAACCGCTCCCCGTGAAAATCACAGGGAGCGGTAATTTATCAGGTTTTACTCAATATTAAATCAATACTTAGCGTAAGGATTCTCACCATCATACAGCATACCTGCGGGACGGTTGAATTCAAGGTCCTCAACGCCGAGGTACTTCAGTGTATCGAAGATAGCCTTGCCGTAGTGACCGAATGCTACTGCACCGTGGTGAGGATAGTTCTTCTTGATAAGAACGTTGCGGTAGAATCTGCCCATTTCGGGGATAGCGAATACGCCGATAGCACCGAATGAACGTGTAGCAACAGGGAGAACTTCACCCTGGGCAACATAAGCTCTCAGCTTAGCGTCAGCCGTGCTCTGTAAACGGAAGAATGTGATGTCGCCGGGAACGATGTCGCCCTCAAGCGTACCTCTTGTAATATCAGGCTCCTTATCCGGCTCAAGACCTCTGTGCATGATGAGCTGATACTTCATAGTCTTGCTTGTCAGCTTGCACGAAGCTGTGTTACCGCAGTGGAAGCCCATGAATGTATCCTTGAGCGTGTAGTTGTACTTGTCCTTGATGGATTCAACATACATATCCGCGGGAACAGAGTTGTTGATGTCAAGCAGTGTAACTGCGTCTTCCGAAATGCAAGCGCCGATATATTCGCTGATAGCACCGTATATATCAACCTCGCACGCTACGGGGATTCCTCTTGCTGTAAGTCTTGAGTTTACATAGCAGGGAACACAGCCGAACTGTGTCTGGAATGAGGGCCAGCACTTGTTAGCGAATACAACGTACTTTCTGCTTCCCTTGTGTGCTTCCATCCAGTCAAGAAGCGTAATCTCGAGCTGTGCAAGTCTGGGCAGGATACCGGGCATCTTGTTGCCGTCGCCAAGCTCCTTCTCCATATCTGCAACAACTTCGGGGATTCTTGCGTCATTCTTATGCTCGTTGAATGCAGCATAAAGGTCAAGCTCCGAGTTCTCTTCAATCTCAACGCCAAGGTTGTAAAGCTGCTTTATAGGAGCGTTACAAGCGAGGAAGTCCTGAGGACGAGGACCGAATGAGATAACCTTTAAGTTGTTAAGACCGATAACCGCTCTTGCAACAGGGATAAATTCCTTTATCATATCTGCAACCTCTGTAGCTGTTCCTACAGGGTACTCGGGTATGTATGCCTTGATGTTTCTGAGCGCTAAGTTGTAGCTTGCATTCAGCACGCCGCAGTAAGCGTCGCCTCTGCCGCCTACTAAGTTATCCTGTGTTTCCTCTGCCGCAGCAACGAACATTACAGGACCGTCAAAATACTTTGCAAGCAGTGTTTCAGCCGACTCGGGACCGAAGTTTCCGAGGTATACGACAAGTGCGTTGCAGCCTGCGCCCTTAAGCTCCTCAAGAGCCTGCATCATATGTGTTTCGCTTTCGATAGTGGTGGGACATTTAAATACGTCAACACCGATCTCCTTACATGCCTTTACAACAGCCTCACATCTTGAAGCTGAAAGGCTCATGGGGAAACAGTCACGGCTTACAGCCGCAATTCCGAGCTTTACATCGGGTATGTTCTTCATAGCAAAAATTCCTTTCTGTGCAGTTTATTCTCTGCTTTATAAGTCTGTCAATATTCCGCCGCATTTTATGAACCGCGGTGTGTGCCAATGGTACAAGCCGAAATTCGGGTAATCGTTTACTTGATTTTGCAAACAAAAAACCTCTGTGGCGGGGATTATTATTATTGTATCACAAACTATCGTCATTGTCTACAGATTTCCGATAATTTTACGCCGTTTTCACACGAAATTATCAGCAAGGCGATGTAACAGGTTACACAGTAATTAAGTAAACCACATTTCTTTTTCCGTTTATTGACATACCACGGTCTTTATGGTATCATTTTACTATATTAAGTATTTAAACAGCGGAGGAAGACCGATGAAATACAGACGACAGCTCTTTGGGGTAAAAGACCCGTATTCCGATAGTTCCGACGAACTGTTCACCAAAGCCGTAAAAGAAAATTTCTCCTACTGCATTTCACATTGCGACGATTACCGCAGAATATGCGAAAATCTTGGTATATCCTCTCCCGCAGGCGCATCTGAGCTCCCTGTTATTTCCACATTGCTGTTCAAGAAAAAGCAGATTTTCAATAAAGGCTGTATTCCGCTTATAAAAGCGACTTCCTCCGGCACAAGCGGCAGGAAAAGCACGATAGCCTTTGACGCGGGCGGCCTTCTCTGCGGACTTAAAATGGTTATGCGTGTATCAAAGCTGAGGAATCTGTTATCTCCCGTTCCGTGCCACTATATCATTATGGGTTACAAGCACCACAGAGGAAACAAGACCGCCGTAACAAAGACGGCTTTCGGTGCGACACTCTTCGCTCCTGCACTGAGCCGCAATTATATCCTGACATATAAAAAGGGCGGCTATTCCCCCGACTTTGACCGGATTATAGATCTTATTGTCAGGCATTCACGTTCGCGTTTTCCGACAAGATTCATGGGGTTTCCCGCTTATACTTATTTTCTGCTGAGAATAATGGACGAGCGTAAAATTTATCTTAAAATGCCGAAAGGCTCACGCATAATGCTCGGCGGCGGCTGGAAACAGTTCTATGCCGAGCAGACCGATAAAATTTCCTTTTACAGCCTTGTCAAAAAGGTACTCGGCATAAAGGAAAACGATATTATCGAATTTTTCGGAGCGGTAGAGCATCCGATTTTATACTGTGACTGCAAAGAACATCACTTCCACGTTCCCGCTTACAGCAGAGTTATAATTAGAGATGTCGATACGTTAAAACCGCTTGAAAACGGCAAGACAGGACTTGTAAACCTGATAACTCCTATGGTTAAAGCGACCCCCGTGCTTTCCGTAATGACAGATGACCTCGGCATACTTCATAACGGAAGCAAATGTTCCTGCGGACTGAAAACGCCGTTTCTTGAAATTGTCGGCAGAGTTGCTCCGGAGGATATAAAGACCTGTGCGGCAGGCGCAGAAGAAATAATAAAGGGTGTGAACGTATGATTTTCTTTGATGGCGAAATATACGAAAACGATATGTGCGACAAGCTGTTAGCCCGTTTTGAAGACAGGATATGCGACACTCTCGGAAACTGTCGGCTCTCTGCTAAGCAGGTCATGCTTGCCGCCGAAAAAATCAGCACGGATATAGAAAACGGCGCTTTTGACGATATGCTCTCAGCGCTTGACGTTGAAAATGTAAGTTACTATAAACAGCTTATACTTGCCTGTCTCAGCCGTGAAAATCTTGAATACAGGCTGAAAACCGAACTCGGAGATTCAGACGGCTTTATCGGTTCTCCGAACGGCATCACTCCGAAAATAAAAATTCAGACAAAACCTCTCGGCGTTCTGTTCCACATAGCCGCAGGAAATGCCGACGGCTTACCCGTGATGAGCGTTGCAGAAGGACTTCTAGCAGGCAATATCAATATACTGAAGCTTCCGTCCGCCGATAAGGGCTTGTCGATCCGCATAATAAAGCGGCTTTGCAAATATGAGCCTTTGCTGTCACGCTACATATATGTCTTTGATACCCCGTCAAGCGATGTGCGCACCATCCAGACGCTTGCAGGCTTTGCCGACGGCATAGTGGTATGGGGCGGTACTGAAGCCGTAAAAGCAGTGCGTTCACTTGCTCCGCCGGGAGTTAAGCTGATTGAATGGGGACACAAGCTCGGCTTCTGCTACATTTCCGATTACGCAAACCATACAGATGAATTTTCGGCTCTTGCCGAGCATATAGCCTCTACAAAGCAACTGCTCTGCAGTTCCTGCCAGACCGTGTTTATCGACACCGATGATAAAACCGAGCTTACCCGATTCTGCGAAATGTTCCTTCCGTATCTTGAAGCGGCAGTCGGAAAACACAGGAACACCTCAATAGGCACACGGGCGAGAGATACGCTCATAAGCTACTCCGCCCGTCTTGAACAGGCAATCGGGATACGGCAAATTTCTCCCGACGTATTTTACGGTAAGAATTGCAGCCTTATCATAAAAGACGACTTTGAACTTGAACTGTCGCCTATGATGTGCAATGTGCTTGTAAAAAGACTTCCGAGAAAGGACATAATGCGTACACTGAGAAATGCAAAAGGCTTTTTGCAGACCGCAGGGCTTATCTGCGACAAGGCTGACAGAGCAGAGCTTACCGACCTGTTGCTCTGTGCAGGAGTTACAAGAGTTACGCAGGCGGGAAATATGTCCGCTTACTTTTTCGGAGAATCCCACGACGGAGAATATCCGCTATCCCGATACACAAGAAAAATCAATATCGAACTGAATGATCAGACTGAGGAAACAAATATATGAAAAAACTCGTTTTACCGCTCAACATTATTTTTCTCGGCTTATCGCTTGCTTGCGATACAGCTCTGATAATTACTCATCTCTACCCGATAAAAATAACCGCAAGCGTTTTCTTTATGCTTGCCGCCACAGTAAACCTGATATACGCCCTGAAATACTTCCCCGATAAGAAACTGCCGTCAGTAATACTGACCGTCGGCGTATTCTTCGCAATGAGCGCAGATATAGCGATAAACTTAAATTTCATCGCAGGAGCGGCGATTTTCGCATTAGGTCACATCTGCTATTTCATAGCATATTCGCTGATGCAAAAGCCCCGACCCACCGACTTTATCCCTGCAATGATAATATTTATCCCCATAGCGCTGTTTATGATGTTCTCACCGCTTCTTGACTTCGGCTCGGTTATGATGAAAATCATCGGCATTTCATACGCTGTTATAATCTGCATTATGACAGGCAAAGCAATAATGAACTTTATCCGCATAAAGAACAGATTCAACCTTATACTTGCGCTCGGCAGTGTGCTGTTCCTTATATCCGATATAATGCTCCTGATGGCGTACTTCTCAAAAATAGATTTCCCGTTCTCGAATTTCTGCCTTGCCCTCTATTACCCCGGTCAGTGCCTTATCGCAAACGGTCTTGCACATATTAAAACAGCTATAACAGAAAAAATCCGTGTCGCCTGACACGGATTTTTATAATGGTTGTTTTAAATTCTGTTTCTGCATTTATAAGTCTGAACGGAGTTTATTTTGTTAGTTTCTGTAGTTCTTTGCCTGTTCTTCGGTTATTACACCCTGCTTTATCAGTTCAGATAATAATTCTGATCTGCCCTCGGCTCTTCCTTCTGCTCTGCCTGCCAACATTACAGAACGTTCAAGGCTTGCCTGGTCGTTAATATACTTTTCTTAGGCGTCATTTTCAGTCTGTATAAACAATGGTAACCCAATCAACAATGCCTTTCTCGTTAAACGTAACAATAAGGCATTTACCGTGCCAATCATTCGAGGTTTTTCCCTCGAGAGAACCATATCTATATTCCTGCCAGCCTTCATATTTTTTACTGTTAAAATTTTTTATACTTGTTGCTTCACCATACCTTTCGACGATTTCTTCTCTAGTTGTTTTAAATGGAGTTATGCCGTCAACCGAACATTTGTCATTCTCAAAAGGAGCATCAAAAATCCTACTGTCACCCTTTTTGGACTCTTTGTAGTTTTCCGCTCCGCAGCTAAAAAGCAAATCGCCATTTTTGTCCTTGACTTCAACGTGACATCTATCCTCCGCAAATCGATTAGCAGAAGTTTCATATGTCCAATCCTTAGGCAGTTCTTTCAGCTTTATGGGTATCTCGATCGCTTGTCCGTCAACAATTACATTTTTTCGTATCCGTTCAATGTCAAAACCCGTTTCGCTGTACGATATCTCAGAACCATCAGGAATAGTACTTCTTTCGCACCCCGTAAACCCACAGAGCAGTATCGCCGTTGCCAACAGCGCAACCACCCTTTTGCTTTTCCTGTCAAGCCGATGTTTTAATTTGCTAAACATAGTACACAACCTTTCTTTCATTCATAGTGCTTAAGACTTTTGCGATATTTCCGCCTAAGCCTTATCAAAAAATGTCCAAAAGCTCCGATAGGTTATCCACCGTAAAATCAGCCTTTTCGCTCTCGTCAGAAATCGTCCAATATTTGCCTAAGCCTTGCCTCACCCATATCGTCATCATTCCCATTTCATTAGCGGGAATTATATCATTATCCACTCTGTCACCGATCATTACCGCTTCGGACGGACTGCAACCTGCTCGCTTTAGTGCTATATCGAATATTCTTTTATCAGGTTTGGCAACTCCTTCTTCGGCAGAAGCTACAACAAGCTGTATATATTTCATCAAGCCGCAGCTTTCAAGTCGTTTTTCAGTGCCTGCCGACTGGTTGGCAATTACACCTATACGGTATCCTTTTTCACATAGGATTTTGAGTACGTTTTCGGAATCTTTATAGAGCTTTTCATCTTCATGATGCCAAGGAGTTTTTGCAAGTCCGAAATATCTCAGTGCTTCAATATCGCCTTTCAGATTTTGCTTTGAAAAATACAAACGTTTTTCGTTAAACTCCTCAAAGGTAATATCTGTTCCCGCAATAGCATCTCGTATGCGATGATTATAACACTCGGTTTCGTCAACAAGTGTTGAACCGACATCGAAAAATAACCATTTAATATCGTTCAGCATATTATCTCCTTGTTTTCATTAACTCCCGACCGTCCCACAAAGCCCAGCCAACCGCAAACCTCTCAAAAGGTCGGAAGCCGAGTGTCTCGGCTCGCATTTCCGCCTTTAAATACGGTTGCTGTGTATTCACGTTTGTTTAACGGCGGGAATAAACAAACAAGTATTTCGACAGCTTATTTTCAGCCATCGTCAAACCCCGACCGTTCTGCAAAGTCACGCCAACTACCGACATTTCCAAAGGTCGGAATTTGCCGTGCCCCATGGGCACCGCCGCTTAGTGATTGCGGAGCCAGTTGCGAATCCACTTACCGTTTTCGGTAAGATCGCTCTCGCTCCAGTTACCGTTTGCCGATGTTCCCGGCCGCAGTACCGAGCAGGTTTCATCCTTGTTGCAGATACTCCAGTTACAGTAGCTTATGCCTTGCTTGTCAAAATAGCTAAGCCACTTCTGCGTTTCGTTGAAGTCATTCGCACCTCCGCCCGATGCATCACAAGTACCGAATTCCGACACGAATACCGGCAGTCCCTGTGCCACGCAGTTTTCTACATTTGAACGAAGTCCTGCGTGAGTTGCCGCATAGAAGTGGAACGCATACATTACATTCTTGTAGTTCAGCGGATCTGAAAGCGGCTTGTCGATTTCCTGGCTCCATGTTGGCGTACCTACTATAATTACCGAGTTCGGCGCATTCTTGCGGATAACGGGTATTATCTTTTCCGCATACGGCTTGATATTACTGCTCCACGATGCACCGCCGTTCGGCTCGTTGCATATCTCGTAAATTACATTCGGATATTTTGCATATCTCTTTGATACCGTTTCAAAGAAGGATTTCGCTTCGTTTGTATATTTGGACGGGTCGCCGGGATTAAGAACATGCCAGTCAATGATAACATACATATCCAGCTTGATGCAGATGTCAACACCCTTTTCAAGCAGTTCAAGGCTTCCGCTCTTGTTGCCCATATAGCACTGACCGTTGCCCCACTCGTCAACATACATTGCAAGACGGACAACATTCGTGTTCCAGTCGTCACGGAGCGTTTTGAATGCACTCTCGTTCACAAATTCAGGGAACCATGTAAGCCCGTGCGTACTCATTCCCCTGAGCTGATAACCCTTGCCGCTCTTATCAACAAGTTGTCCGTTCTTTACCGAAAGCTGACCGTGCTGTGATACCGGTGTAGTGCCTTTAGGGTCGCTCGGAGCCGGAGGAACTGTTGCCGCCGGCTTTTTGGTCGTTGACGTATTGTTGTTGTTATTGTTGTTATTATTGTTGCTGTTATTTCCGGCACTCGTTCCTGCGGTACTTCCGTTCACAGTCACTTTACCCTCATTGATATAAGCGTCAGCCGAATAATTGAATCCGAATGAAACGCTCTTTCCCTTTTCTATAGTTCCGTTGTAGCTCTCGTTCTTGACCGTCATTGTGTTTCCCGAAATGCTGAATATTCCGTTCCACTGCGACATCAGCTTTGTATTGCCGGGGACGGTTACCTTTGCCGTCCAGCTGTTCACCGTATCGCCATTATTTGTTATAACAATCTCATAACCTCCGCACTTCTTACCGCCTTCTTCCCAGTCGCTCGACTTCTTCCACTGAACAGTGAAATTGCTTGCGGATGAAGCAGGCTTGCTCTGGCTGTTATTTTTCGTGTCGGCGGTTGCCCGTGTCTTTGTTGTATCGGCAGGCTTCTCGGTGTTCTCTGACTTTGATGTATTTCCCTGCTTTGAAGTATTACTTTCTTCCTGTTCGGAGGTATCGGAAGATGTATTGCTCTCTGTTACGGATGTGTCGGAAGATGTGTCGCTCTCTGTTACTGAGCTGTCAACGGAAGTAACCTCAGAATTTTCATCGACACTGCTCATATCCTCAACATACGATGATACATCGCTTTCGGTCGCCGAGCTGTTTCCGACAGACGATAATACACCGCTGTCCTGCGCCGCACAGCCTGCAAGCATAGCCGCCGCAATAAACGCAGCTATCGCACGTCTGATTATAGATTTTTTCATATTTCCTCTTTCGGTCGTGATATTAAAACAGCCCTCACGAATGAGGGCTGTCGTTATTCGTTAATCTTTTTAAGATTACTTTCTCTTCTTAGCAACTACTACTGCACCTGCTGCGAGGAGTGCAACACCTGCAACTGCTGCAACGCCTTCAACACCTGTGTTTGTGCTGGGCTTTGTAGAATCGCCTGTTGTTGCGGGAGCTTCTGTTGCGGGAGCATCTGTTGCGGGAGCATCTGTATCAGCGGGAGCTGTTGTGTCTTCTTCACCGCTGCCGAGACCTGAAACTGTGAATTCAATCTCTAAAGACTTTGTGGGGTATGCACCGTTATAACCATCTTTCTTAAGAGCATCGTTCCAGATGTTAGCGAACAGAACCTTTGTATGACCTGACTTCTTACCGTCTTCTGTATCAATGATAGGATCAGCAACTTCTGATGTTACTGTACCATCAACGATGATCTTGCAGTCAGAGAACTTAGCAATAGATTCGCCGTCTTCGCCTGCGTCCTTATCAAAAGGAATATCTGTTGAAACAAACAGAAGGTTAAAAGAAGAAGCACCGTCGAGTGCCCAGTCAAAGTCAGTAACACCAACCTTGTATGTGCCGTCCTTGTCGATCTTTACATCTGTGTATGTAGCAGGAATAACATAGCCGGCACTACCATCCGGCATATCATCATCGAATTTGTCTTCATACTGAGGGAATGTTTCAGGGTCGTTACCGCCCCATACGATTACGCTGTTGAAGTACTTGCCGTCTGCAACGTCCTTACCATATGTAGCGTCATCAAAAGAGTTTCTGAATGAGTAGGGTGCTGTCTGGAAACCGATATAAGCATTATAAGTTTCTGCTGCTGCACCTACTGTAAGTGTGCCTGCTACTGCCATTGCAGCTGCTGCACCGATGAATCTTTTCATCTTCATTTTAATTACCTCCAAAAAATTGTTTATGTTTCATTCTTATGAGTGTTGTTAAACGTTTACAACATTCTCATTTGAACTAATTATAACCTCTGCCCGCCAAAAAATCAATTTGCATTTTTCACACATTTACCACATAACTTTTAGTTATTTTGTACAATTAGGTTATTAAGTTAAAACGCAGACCGTTCTCGATTGTCACCCATTTGTGCAGTTTGGTTGACACGAGGAGCTGTCGGTGGTATTCTGTTAAAGTCGTTTGACAAAATGGAAAGGAAACAAAAAATATGAACAGACAGAAAATCACAACAATCGTACTTTGTGCGCTCTTTGCGGCAATCACGGCTATACTTTCGCAGATAGCGATCCCGATGCCCTCCGGCGTACCGGTCACATTACAGACCTTTGCAATAGCCCTCTGCGGCTTTTATCTCTGCACGGCAAGAGCAACCGTTTCAACGGTCGTTTATGTCCTGCTCGGTGCGGTAGGCGTTCCCGTATTCAGTGGATTCAAGGGCGGAATTGCTTCAATAGTAGGTCCTACGGGCGGATTTATAATCGGCTTTATCGCTATGGCGGCCATCAGCGGAATCGCATTCAGAAATATGCCCGAAAAGTTCCGTGTACCGCTTAGAATAGCAATGGGCATCTTAGGCGTTGCCGCTTGCCATATCTGCGGATTTGTACAGTACGCTCTCGTTGCAGGCAAGGATCTCTTAACGAGCTTCCTGCTTGTATCCGCTCCCTATCTTATAAAGGATATAGCAAGCGTAGTTCTCGCATACTTTGCCGCTCTCGCAATTTCAAAGGCTCTGAAAAGAACAGGCTTTGCCCCAAGCGAACAGGCGTAATTGCAATAAATTTATAAACATTAAAGGCAGTGCCGGACGGCGCTGTCTTTTTGTTTTTATAATAACAAGCACAAAGTAAAAAACCAATTTACTGCTCCCTCGTAAAAGGTAATATTGACATATAAATCTGAACAATTGAAACCATACACGTTTTAATACCCGCCGATAACGCAAGCCTCGCCAACCTCAGACAATTCCAAAGGCGGAATTTACAGTGGCTTTCAGTCACCGCCGTTTCGCTACCCTGCGGATAACTCAGACATTTCCAAAGGCGGAATTTGAAGTGGCACATTGCCACAGGCGGAATTTGAAACGGCACATTGCCACAGGCAGAATTTGAAGCGGCACATTGCCGCAGGCGGAATTTGAACCGGCTCACAGCCGCCCGCCGTTTTGCCACGCTCAGCCAACCTCAAACATATCTAAAGGCGGAATTTGGTGCGGCACATTGCCGCCCCGCCCTGCTTTGACTTTTTATGATTTAAGTGATATACTCTCTTACAGATATAAAGACAAAACACGGAGATACTATAAATGGATAACAAATACGAAGAACGGCTCGGCACAGCCTCGATGCTGCCTCTTATACTTAAAATGGCACTGCCGGGCTTTGCGGCACAGCTTATAAACCTGCTGTACAGCATAGTTGACAGGGTCTTCATCGGACACATAGAGCTTATCGGCACAGATGCGCTGGCAGGTATCGGTGTTACAAGCTCAATAATCATTCTTATCTCGGCATTTTCACAGATAGTCGGCGGTGGCGGCGCACCGCTTGCCTCAATAGCGCTCGGCAAGGGCGACCGTGAAAGAGCGCACAGGATACTCGGCAACGGCTTTTCACTGCTTGTGCTGTTTACTGTAGTAACATCGGGCATAACCTACATCTTTATGGAGCCCTTGCTCCGCCTTATCGGCGCAAGCGACGCTACTATCGGCTATGCCACAGACTACCTCTCGGTATACCTTACAGGCACGCTGTTCGTAATGTTTGCAACCGGACTTAATTCGTTCATAAATGCACAGGGCAGACCCGGAATTTCAATGATAGCCGTAATAATCGGCGCAATCCTCAACATAGGCCTTGATCCGCTTTTTATCTATGTATTCGGTATGGGCGTAACGGGCGCCGCTCTCGCAACGGTAATATCACAGGCGGTAAGCGCCTTTATAATAGTAGGTTTTCTTGTATCCGACAAAGCGACTTTGAAAATAAAGCCGAAATATCTTAAGCCGGATATAAAGATAATCCGATCGCTGTTCGCTCTTGGCATCGCCCCGTTTATAATGGCAAGTACGGAAAGTCTTGTCGGCTTCGTCCTAAACGGCTCGCTGAGCGCATACGGCGATATATACGTCAGCACCCTTACGGTAATGCAGAGCGCAATGCAGTTTGCCGCCGTGCCTCTGAGCGGCTTTGCACAGGGCTTTGTTCCGATAGTCAGCTACAATTACGGCAAGGGCAACACAGACCGTGTCCGCCTCTGCTTTAAATATTCCGTGATAATTATGTTCTCATTCTTTGCCCTGACAAACCTGTTTATGATTACCTTCCCCGAATTTGTCGCAGGAATGTTCACAGACGATACCGCACTTATAAAAACAGTCGGCAGAATGATGCCTCTTTTCCTTACAGGCATGACCATATTCGGACTTCAGCGTACCTGCCAGAGTATGTTCGTTGCTCTCGGTCAGGCTAAAATTTCACTGTTCATAGCCCTTTTGCGTAAAGTGATACTGCTTATCCCTCTCGCCCTTATCCTGCCGAATTTTCTCGGTGTAAAGGGCGTATATCTCGCTGAATCGGTAGCGGATGCTACCTCGGCAATCTGCTGTACCGTTATCTTCGCTCTTACCTTCCGCAAGATACTTAAAAAGCGTGAGCAGACATAAATTAAACAATCAAGCGGTCACAGGGAAAGATACAGCCCCGTGACCGCTTTTTCTTATACGATTTTCAAGCACCGCCCGCACATTTCCCGTGCAGGCGGTGCTTTTATGTTTATTTATTGAATATCAGAATTTTTTGTTTTTCTATATCAAATACAGCCATACTCTCCTCACTTATATTTGTGAGTATGAGCCACTTTTCGCTTGCATTATGAATACCCGAATATCCGTCCGCCGTCTTTTCTCCTTTTGCTTCAATATCACTCGTTTTATAGAGCGAATTTTCGCTTATATAATAAAAACTGCCGTCCGCATATGTAACATCATCTATGTATTCGGGCACGTTTTTAACATATTCCCCGAACTTTATAACGACCTGTCCGTCTGTACTGCTGTAGCCTATGATAATATCATCACTGCACACCTGACAGGAAGGAACCGCAAGTGATGATGTATCACTTATTGTCTTATCAACGGACAGATCGCTTTCACTTATCCGGGCTATCCCATCGTCCCCCTGAACGTATATGTAATTATCATAAATACCCACATAGTCGCTGCAGCTTTTATCGTATACTGTCTGCCTTATCCCGGTAAGCGGATCAAGTCTTATCGGTCGGCGTTCATAATCATAGCCGTAGATATATCCCTTATGAGCATAGAAATTGCTGAAATCATCAAACGCCGCATAAGTGTCTTCGTTTATAAGCGGCTCGCCGTTTTTAATATCCGTGTTATTTTCATTATACTGCTTTATTCTGACAGTATGCTTTACCTCGCCCGCAAAATTCAGATAGTACACAGTCGAATATGATATATCGCCATCATAGCAGTCACGGTTTTTTGCTCCCTCCTGCGACATCATTATAAACCCTGCGGGGATAACGCCGTAGTTTGTCGCAGGCACACCGCTGTTGTGAATGTTAAGTGCTGTATCGGTTACCTGCTCATAATCGATCACTTTCGTTATCGTGAGTGCTTTTGTGTCATACTCCCATATGCCCGGGTGTTCCGAATAATCCGGGATATAAAAGCAATCCCCCTGCGTTTTTACGAAAAACGGATTTGTGTTTCCCGTAGTTTCATAAAACGTGCAGTCAAAGCTGTCCACACAGCCCGACATACAAAGTGCGGTAACTATTGCCGCCGCAATTATTGCTGTTATTCTTCGTTCTTTCATAATACCTCCACATTACCTGATTTTATCCGAGCTTACCGCAGTGAAAACAGCGAGCATCACCGTGAGTATAACCGTTACCGCCATATGAAGCCAAAGCGAATCATATCCTCCGAGCCACACCGCATTCAATATATGCGTATCTATATCGGCAAAGCCGAGCGGCAGAAAACAGCTTACAGACGGTACGGTAGCTTTCAGCACCGCAGACAGCATAAGTATCCCGAGCGAAATTGTGAAATAGCGGTATGTGTCCCTTGCCGCTTTTGCGATGATGAAAAATATGAAGAACATATTTACCGCTGTCATAATTCTGAACGCAAGTGAACATACAAGATAATTCCCGAGTGAAAGCTCTGTAAAGCAGGTCGTGAATTTTTTAATTCCCTGTATCATCAGCGAAAACAGATCCCCCGACATCATAACATCGGATATCACCACATCTGCGGCAAACGAAATAACCGTAATCACTACCGTCAGCACAAACCAGAACCAAAACCTCAGCCTTGCCGTTTTACTTCCGTTCGCCGTTATCACTTCACATCTGTCCGTGCCAAGCTCAAAGCTGCGCAAAAATCCAAGTGCCGCTATAAGCAGTGCCGTTACAGCCGTAAGATCAAACCCCGTGATATTATAATAGCTGTCCCACACCTCGTTTATCACAAGAGATGGCGTATCAAGCCTTTTATACGCATCAAGATTATCATAATAGCGTTCTGAGGGTACATCGTGCGTTATGCCTGTGCCGTATTTCGCATTATCTATATATTCCTGAGCCTTCTGCAAGGTATACAGGTTTCCGTCAAGTATAAAGCCGATATTCTTCTCCTTATCAAGCTTCGTCTGAAGAGCAACAGGGTCGCTGCTTTCAAGGATAGCCTTCTGACTTTCCTCGACAGCTATTTCATCAAGCTTTGCTTCAGCCGCATTATGTTCCATACCCGCCACTGTCTGTGCTCTCGCGCAAGCGTCCTGATAAAGCCTTGCGTTTCCGCTGTCATTTTTCAAAAACGGTTTGACCATAATTATCACAAGCAGCATCGCTGATACTGCTATAAGCTTGCCGCCCGCATCAAACCGCAAAAACGCTTTAAACATCACACTCCGCCTTTCCGAAAGTTACAGATGTACCTGCTGATGTACGAACTCTGCACAGAATGCGCCCCGTTATAATAACGATGGCAGTAACAGCTGAAAACGCCGCAATAAAACAAGCCGTGCATAGCACTATATCCGGCACTGCGATATTAAATATCACCGTCAGATCTGCTCTGTCAAAGCAGTCTGCAAAATTTCCCGTAACAAACCGACCGAGCGCTCCTACCGCCGTATCTCCCGCAGTCACATATGCCGTATAAATCGGAACAGCCGATACGATACCGCACACCGCCGCAGATATGACATCAAGCGGACAAATAGCGGAAATAAATGCAAACAGCGAAAATGCAAGCAGATAATAGCAATATCTTGCCGCCGCCATAACAAGCAGATACTGCCATACGTTAAGCGGGAACACAGAATACGCCGCACTCTTAAGCACCTGGCACGGCATAAACAGCACATCGGCAGTGCCCGCCCCCGATAATATGAACAGAAGATACAAAACGCAGTACAAAATATACGCCGCAGTCATAATAACAAGGTGGGATAAGTACTGCACGGCAAAGAACTTCCCCGCCCCGCATTTTGTCGTTTTAATGAAATCAAGATATCCCGACTGTCTGTAGCCCGAATACATACGACAGCACAGCACCGCCACGAAAAATATGAACAGCACATCCTTTGCAAAGCTCTCCGAAAATATATCCGCACTGACAAGCGGTGCTATACTGTCGGGTTTTTCGGGAATTTCAGAGATATAGGAAAGTATTTTTTCACTTTTGATCTTGTCGGCATTGCTTGTGCCGGTTCTTGCAAGCATTCGCTCGTTTATCGTCCTTTTTTCGCTCAGCCGCTCCTCATATCTCAGCATAGGAGCATAATAATCGTACATATCCGACATCATTTCATAGTCGTTTATAACCGTATCGGCAAATCTTCCCGGCATTGAATACTGCCGATTTCGCCATATATTCTCTGCGTCACTGAAAGAATAATCACCCGCAAGCAGAGCCATCAGCTTATCCTCCGACAGATCATCTGTATCTATCCCCTCAAGGTTATCTATAGAAAAAAACTTATTGCGCGCGCTTTCATAATCGGCAGGATATTGTGTCAAAAATTCATCGGCGGTCATTTTGCTTACATATTTCTGTTCATATACATTCCACTTAAACGCCTCAGCCGACGAGGTGTACAGATATATAAACGCTATGCTTACAACCATTATAAAGGCGAATGCGGCTGACGGCAGTCGTTCACGGAGCATCGTTTTAAGCATAAGCTCCGCCCTTTCCGATAACCTCCAGATAATAACGTGACATATCCTCAATGCCCTCGTTTTTCCGACTTACTATCACCTTTCCGTTATCGATTATGTGCACCGTATCCGAAATATCCTCGATATCGGAAACTATATGCGTAGACACTATCACTATGGCATTTTCTCCGAGCGACTTTATTGTCTTTTTCAGCTCCTCACGCTCCGCAATATCAAGTCCCGCACTCGGCTCGTCAAGAATTATCACCTGCGGCTCGTTCATTATTGTCTGTGCTATAAATACACGCTGTCTGAGTCCGCCGGATAATTCCTTCAGCTTTTTAGCTTTACAGTCAAGCACATTCAGCCTTTTGAGAGAATTATCGATAACAGCCTGTCTGTCCTTGCCGCTCATTCCTTTCAGTGCCGCATTATAAAGCATATAGTCATTCACCGTCACAGACGGGAAATAGGGCTGATGCTGAAACAGCACAGACATCACCTTGCGATACTCCATCCCGAGCGAACAAATCTCCCTGCCGTCATAATACACCGCGCCGCCTGTCGGCGACAGAGCGGTACTTATTATATTCATCATAGTGGATTTTCCGCTTCCGTTAGCGCCGAGCAATGCGTTTACCCCGACCGTAAAATCAAGCGTGACCGCGTCCAATGCTTTCTTGCCTTTATAGCTTTTAATCAGATTTTCTATATGTAACAGTGGCATTTTCTTTCCTTTCATCAAACGTCCGTAAAGCGGGTATGCTCTACAAGACAGATAACAGTCTGTTTATCCTTACTGCACGAATAAATCATAATGCAATCGTCATATACGATACAACATCAATGCCGACCGTCACCTGTCGCATAGTAAAACCCGCTGTGTCCGTTTATCGTTATGTCAGTCGGCAGAACCGATGCACTTTCCGTGTTTATGCATATGTCACCCTTGAATACACTTGCGACCCACTGCGATATTATAACATCGCCGCCGTTTTTATCGGTATAATAAACGCTGTAATTGGTATCGGTATCGCACAAAATCTGCTCGCTGTATCCGTAAAGTGTATCTTCTATTGTGTAACGGCTCGTCAGTGTTTCGGGATACCCGCTTATATCGCCGAAATAATATACCTGCGACTGCTCTTTATGCGGTGTTAAATTGAACCCGCCCGCGCTTATATAATCGGTAAAGCCGACAATATACGAAATAGCGATCACGGTCATAATAAAAGCGTACTTCATTGCCCTGCGCTGATACACTGTATGTATATCAGCCGATCTGCGCACCCGTGCGTATTTTCTGATTATTCTTTTTCTGCGTCTGATGTAACGCTTTGAAAAGCTGTGCTCCGCCTCTTTACCCGGAACAGCCTCGGCAAACTCACTGAGGATATAATCTCTTATCCTGCTATCCGTACAGTTCATATCTTCACCCCTTTATAAGCTCTTCGATCGCGATTATAGCCTTATCCTGCCTGTAGCGTACCGTACCGAAAGTAACACCGAGCAGCTCCGCGGTTTCCTTAAGCGTATATCCCGCGACATATCTCAGCAGTATGACCTCCTTGAGCTCATAGGGCAGGCTGTCGAGTATCGCCTTAAGCTCGCTGTTGCTGAGCTCCGAGGTATCGGGCAGCTGAGAGCCTATGGTGTTTTCGTTCAGTTCGACATTCCCGCTTTCGTGCTTTTTCTTATGTCTGTAGCGGTCAATAGCAATATTGCGTGTTATCACGCCGAGAAGTGTCTTTGTATTAGCATCGACGGAAAAATCATACTCGCCGAGATTTTTTATGATGCGCAGAAACGCCTCATGCACCGTATCCTCTGCGTCCTGTTCGTTATGAAGCACCGAAAACGCAACGGCATACATATACCGCTCATAGCCGTTATATAGCCTTTCTATGAGCGATTTATCCTCCGCCGTTTCGGCAAGCGATATGTAAAAACTAAGCGTTGTAACCATTCCTTTAAGCTTGATAAAACCATTGTAATATAAAAGGTGAGCAGCTGTCAATCAAATAAATTTCTCTCTTGTCTTATGTAACGAAGCTGAAAGCCGATTTTGCGGTTTGGTTTTTATTTTCCGCCTTTTGCACAAAAACAGCAGTCGGGAATTGTCAGTTATAACGAAAAAACGCACAGGTGATAATGCTGTGCGTTTTGAACCGACCGACCGCACATTCCCGTGCAGGCGGTGCTTTTATGTTTATTTCAGGAACTCGGCAAATATGCGACCGAGTATGTGGTAATGCCGCTGTAATTGTTCTCTGGCTGTGCAAAATTGCTTCTATTATATGCCGGAGCGTTTATTCGGAGCTGCGGATTATTTCTACAGGTCGTTTTTTACTCATCATTCTTATTGGAATTACAGATGAAACAAGCGTAAGAGCTACGGTTATCAGAGGGATGATAAAGCAGATTGCTATGTTAGGTATTATTATATTAAACGGATTCTCGGCAAGTGAAGCGGCGTACATATTGTTGATATATATTGTCAGTACAACATCCATCACATAGGAAACAATAAGAGCTATCAGAGCTATTATTATTGTTTCTGCCACAAATATCCTTACAGTGTCGTTTCTCGTCACGCCGATTGAACGAAGGATACCGATCTGTCTGCTGTTTGAATTGATACTGAAGGTGATAAAGGAAAATAATACAAGCACAGTTATTGAAAGCGCTATAAAAAGCAATATCTGAAGCACGGGCATAAGAGAAATTACCATATCTCTGACGGAGTATATCAAGCGCACGGAAGGTTCGTTTATTATGACATCAAGGTCGTTTGTAATTTTTACAAGCTCCTCGTGAGTCATTTCCGTCAGGCTAAGGCCGCAGTCTGTGAAAAACAGATTGTCAAAGTAATAATCGTAAAGCTCGTTATATACATCTTGGTAAAAAATAATGTCTGTATTGTTTATCTCCTGCAACGTATCTGTACTGTATACGCCAACCACTTTTACATTGCCGATAAAATCATATACGTTTATGCTGTCGCTGTAATAATTGCAGAATTTATCAGCATACATATCGACATATTCAAATTCTGTCGGCACAAAATCCACGTCTGAGTCATCCGGCGATGTCTGTAACTGCTCAGAATTTGTAGCAGTATCATCAGTCTGTAGTATATACCTGTTATAGAATATGTCCGATACCATTACCTCATTTTCTTTTGAAGGTATTTCTCCTGCAATTATAAGCTCCTTGCTGCTTTTTATTTCGTCGCTTCCGCAGCAATAAATATCCGGATAAAGTTTGAAGTCCAGATCCTTGTTCGGCATAGTAAAGTTTGCATATTCCAATTGCAGCTGTTTGTTCTTGGCCTTAAAGAGCTCTACAAAGGCTTCGGTTACAACAGCGACCTCATAATCACGCTTTGCGTGATATTCAGTGTACATATCCGTATAAGCGTATTTTTTCTTATACTTATAATTATACGCTATGTAATCGGTTCTGAGGATACCGCATACTTTCATTTCAACTCCGGACACATAAACTGTCTGACCGACTGCATCTCCTTCTCCGGATAATATTTCTTTAGCCAGATAATCCGTAATAACGATGTCATTAGGTGACTCGGGTAGTTTTCCTTGCGCAAGCTGATCCTCCGTATATACAAGCCCGTTATCAATTACATAATTGATCGAACCATTGAAATTCGAAAAAACAGGCGTTCCGTCGCTGTCGATCCGATATATGTTACCCGGCTTGTCTGTTATTTTAAAGACATTGACCCCTGTATAATTGTCATTCAACAGAGAGTTGAAAAAACAGCCGTTTGTAAGAGCTTTGCTGTGATTTTCGTATAAGGAGTCCGAATAAGTCACTTCTTTTTGAAGATATACCTCCTCTATGCCATATCTGTCAAGATAGTCAGTCATTACAGTGCCGTAATTGAATTCCGACATATGTAATGTTGCCATAAGCAACGTCAGCGACAGGCTGAACAAAAGTGTGACAAAAAAAGCACGCATAGGTCTTGACGAAAAGTTTTTTGCCGCAAAATAAGTTATTCTTTTGGCAGGCAATCTTTTTACTTCCGGGGAAACGTGCTTCTTTTCCGTCTTTACGGAGAAACTTTCTGCTATTGTATCTTTTTGCAGTTTAAGCTCTAAGCTTCGTTTTTTATTGAGCAATGAAAGAATAAACTCCGAAAACTCCTTTTCGGTAGAGAATGACAGTGAACGCTCGCTTTCGTCATCGCTGTATACCACACTGAAGGTTTCCTTCAGCTCATCGTTGCCTTTGATACTGTCAACGCAACCATCAGACAGCCGTATTATAGTATCGCCGTATTCCTTTGCTATATTTTCATCATGGGTGATAATTATTACAAGACAATTTTCGGATATGCTTTTGAGAAGCTCGATTATCCGCGTTCCTGTCTGACGGTCAAGGTTTCCCGTAGGCTCATCGGAAAGTATTATACACGGATTTTTTACAAGCGCTCTTGCGATAGCCACTCTTTGTCTTTGACCTCCGCTGAGCTCGGTTACTTTACGGTTTTCGTATTCTTCAAGATTGACATATTCCAGTACTTCTTTAATTTTTTTGTCGATAGCGTCTTTATTGTTTCCCTTCTGAATTTCCAGCGCTACAGCAATGTTATCATATACCGTCATTGATTCGATCAGATTATAGTTCTGAAAAACTATGCCTGTTTCAATGTTCCTGTATTTGTCCATTTCTGCTTCGCTGAATTTACTGATATCTTCGCCTAGAAAAAACACTCCTCCCTCTGTCGGTTGGTCAAGTCCGGACAAAATATTAAGAAGAGTGGTTTTTCCACTACCACTCTTTCCTAATATAAAGGTCAGTCCGTTTTCTTTAAAGCTAATATCAACACCGTCTAAGGCAACAACGTCGCCTGATTGCGCCTTGTAAATCTTTTTAGCCTTGTTTACGGATAACATTTTAGTCCTCTCTGATTATTCTTTCAATAAAGATAAATATGCTTTCTCCAAGTAACTCGGGATTGTTGGTTTCATAATATTCCAGAGAGGTTTCATCCCACAAGCCGTCTGTTTCTATAACTGTCCCGCCGGAATGGCGTAAAGCAAAACCGATGTCACCTTCAACAATATGCTCTGTTGCAAAGCCATTTGCTATGAAGGTATCCATATGCTTGCGTCCGGTATAAAATAAGGCATAGTCGCCTTCGAGAACATATTTTTTCAAAACGGCAATATCATCATCGGTAAGATCTGTTTTATCATACAGGTCATTGAATACAATAACCTTGTATTTCTTATCTGATTTCAAGTTTTCCTCCGATAATTTGTCGATCTGCTTGAACTTAACATTCTTTCGGAATTTGCAATCCTCTCCGTAAACAAAAATGTCCGTGGGATAGGTAGTCAGCGTGGACTGAATTATCAGGTCATAAGAATCAAGGTTATCATTATTATTCTTGATTTCTACCTGAAAATTGCCATTAGAATCAAAACCTATTTTTACATTTCCCGTAAGTACAAGTGTCGCTGTTATCAAAGCAATTATTACGACTATAGATCCAATGATCACAAGTAATATTTTTATAACTTTCTGCATCATTTCTGCTCCTTATTTAAAAACACACGCCTGACATAAGCGGCATAACTAATTTGCGTAATTTTCCATATATGGCCTCACTTTCTAAATGCATATTGCTTGCTGCCGTTATATACTATTATTTCAATATTGTCAACCCATTTTAAAAAGTTACATTAATTTTATAATTTCCCACAATCAGTAACTTTAATTTGAATTGATTTCGTAATTTCTTTGCAAAAATATGAAACAAAATCACTAAAACATCTATATAATCTTCTCTGCAATATCCGCACCCGGCTTATTTGCTGTAAGCCGTGTTATTGTGATTTCCCTGTTTCTCTAAAGTACCATTCCGGATTATATATAGTTTTCTGACAGTCGGAAAGACTTCACCTTCCCCAACGCCTTCACCGCCGGCTTCCTGCACCTGCCGAAATGATCAAAAGCAACAGCCCGACTGAATCAGCTGGGCTGTTGCAGATACATACAACAAAAAATCCCGTGCAAAATACACGGGATTAAACTTGGTACACCTTCAGGGACTCGAACCCAGGACCCACTGATTAAGAGTCAGTTGCTCTACCAACTGAGCTAAAGGTGCATATTTAATAAAGTGAAAAAGCACGCTACAGCGTGCTTTTTATTTGGCAGGGGTGGTAGGAATCGAACCCACGTCAAAGGTTTTGGAGACCCCTATTCTGCCATTGAACCACACCCCTATAGGTAAAAAGCTCGGCACCAATAAAATTGGTGCACCATCAGGGACTCGAACCCCGGACCGACCGGTTATGAGCCGGTTGCTCTAACCAACTGAGCTAATGGTGCATTGGTGACCTGTGGGGGAATCGAACCCCCGTCGCCGGCGTGAGAGGCCGGAGTCTTAACCGCTTGACCAACAGGCCATATAGATAAAAAGAATAGGCTGATGGGCCTATTCTTTTTAAGTCTGGTACACCTTCAGGGACTCGAACCCAGGACCCACTGATTAAGAGTCAGTTGCTCTACCAACTGAGCT
>OHKV01000379.1_pt1 | contig 31825 bp, 24 predicted proteins | sample 1568951 | NCBI WGS metagenome assembly OHKV01 (sample SAMEA3879528, study PRJEB24766) | human gut metagenome | biome: human-associated habitat; feature: feces | place: USA | collected 1985/1987
ATGAGGATGATGAATTGTTTGACAAAGAACATAAAACAGAATAGAATATGGGAACAGCATTACTGGCACTCTGCTGCTGCGCGTTGTCGCTTGTCCTTGCCTTGTTTGTGGACATATCGCCCATAAGCGACAAGGCAAAGATTAGGTTTATGTATGTTGGTGCTGCGCTGTCGTTGATGGCAGTGCCAAATGCAGCCAAGCCGACCTCATGTCTTATGCCAGCTCCGCTTTCTTCAAGATTGGAAAGAAGCGTAAGGATATCACCCAGTTCCTCTGCACGGTTTTCGAAGCTTACTTCCCCGGTGGTGAAGGATTCGTGTATAAGAAGATGCCTGGGACGAAAAGTTAGTTGGGCGAATTCGTAATGGTAAACATATTGGTCAATCTACATCAAATGTGATAGTCCTTTTTAGAGTTTGTCAGTAACAATAGTCAGCCACACCCCATAATTGAATTATGTTTCAATTTAACGAACTAAAAAATTATAAATTGTCAGACATAAAGTCAGTTTCTTAAAAATAAACATTATTTTTGTAATAGTCTAATTTATAAACAAGGTCAGTTACCTACATACAAATATTAAAGTAATTATGCCTCAAACTCAAAACGCAACCATACGATACAAAGTCCTTGACAGATGTTTCAAGGATTTCCGTCACCGATACTACATCGATGACCTTATTGATGCATGTGCCGAAGCTTTGTTGGCATACAATGGTAGCGACAGAGGTATTAGCAGGAGAACTATCTTTGACGATATTACATTCATGGAAAGTTCTGCAGGATGGAGCATACCATTGGAACGTCTGAAAGACGGCAAGAAGGTTTATTATAGATATGCGAACAGAGACTTTTCAATCTTTTCAAACGAACTTTCTGATAACGAACTTTCACAGATAAAAACTACGGTTGATGTACTCAGCCGTTATCGCGGTCTTCCATCCACTGAATGGATAGAAGGTGTCGTATCTAACTTGGAATATCGCTTTGGGTTAAAACCTCACAACACAAACGTATTATGTTTTGACCAGAACGAGAGACTAAAAGGGATAGAATACCTGTCGAAAGTAATAGATGCAGCTTCACATCAACAAACCGTTTTAGTGAAATATCAAGCCTATGGAGCAGACTCAGTTGACTGGATTATCTATCCTTATTATATTAAGCAGTACAACAACCGATGGTTTATGTTCGGGCTTAACAAGCAATATGGAACGATATCAAACATCCCTCTTGATCGAATTTGCGAATTGGAATTATCAGACATCTCGTTTGTCAAGAATGAAACTATAGACTTTGAACATTACTTTGACGATATAATCGGTGTTACCATTCCACCTCCAGAAGTACAAAAGGAACATATTGAATTAGAGTTCGACCCGAAACGATTGCCTTATATAATATCAAAACCGATACATAGCAGCCAAGATATTGTAGACAAAGAAAGAGGTATTATCTCTATTGATGTTCGTCCTAACAAAGAACTCGAGTCTTTGATTCTCTCTTTCGGATCACAGGTTAAAGTACTGTCTCCAGAGGGTTTTCAGAGGCAAATCAAAGAAAAATTAGAAGAAAACGCAAAAAAATATTTGTAGTGCAGTTAGATTGCATAGATACATACTACCTTTGCACTCGAAATCAAAAACGAAATGAATATGAACAACAAAATAGGATTTTCTAACTTTCGTAAATTTGCTAAATTCCCCGAGATTGATCTTGGAGATATTACTATCTTGGTAGGTGGCAACAACTCTGGTAAGTCCACATTGGTTAAGGCTTTCTTGCTTTGTGTTGACAACTTGCGCATGATGCGCATGAGTGACCGCCGTCGTGAAAACAGGAATAATATATTCGGCTTCAACAAGCCTATGTTCCGATTTGATGCGAATTTATACCACGATGTAAAGGTTAAGACCTTCACTCGAGCCATACATAACAAGCCTGTGCCAGCGTGTGATGGAAGCAACGCATCATTGCCTCCCACTATTACATTCAAATTTGCTTTGGGTAAGTTTGAGTTCCAATTTGTTGTGGCAGGCAATCGCGATGAAGAACTCACTTATGGTGATGTCCAGTCTATTTCTATCGTGGACAAAGAGCAGAACATCCGTTTCTGTAATGATTACGAACACAAAACAATGTCTTATGCTGTTCTTGCATCCTCGCAAAATGATGGTTCCAAGAAAGTCGCTCTGGATATTTCTAAGAAAGAAGAGATGAGAAAGGAATATTTTGAGATTGATAACGCTCTTGAAGAAGCCACCAATGAGGGTGATTTGGAAAGAATTGCCTCCCTGTCAGAAGAAAAGGAAAAGATAGAAGCTACATACAAGGCTACCTATGGCATAGACGTGACTCTTGTTGGGGAATTAGAGGTAGTAAATCTTGAAGACAACGCTCCTTCGGGTTTGGAGAAAGATTCTGTCTGTTATGATAATCTTCCTTTGGGCTTTATCTTAAACGAAGTGAACGAACCAGTAGTAAGGAACGTTATTTCCAACATCATCAACTTCGCCTCTCAAGCCAAGGACAAGGCTCCAGAGTATAAGGAAGGCGAAGACTCAGATTCCTATGATGAGAAAATGAAGGAATATGAGGCGAAAGAAGATGCCAGAAAAGGTATGTATTTGGACATCAGTAAAATGGACAAGTCAAGAAACGACCTCGACTACCTGCTGAAGACTCTTAAGGTTGAATATATTCCTGCCCATGCAGTCAATCAAGATGCGTATTACGAAGTAGGCGACAATGACTTTATGGCTCAAGTCGTTTATGATTACTATCTTGAAAGGATAGCACCAGGAGATGCAGAATACACATTTGTAACCGATTGGATGAAAACTTTCGGTATAGGCTACGATTTCTGTATTGAGCCACTTATGGCTGGCGACGTTTATAAACTCACGATAGAAGATGAAGATGGCACCAAGTTACCACTGGCAGACAAAGGCATGGGTGCTATTCAGATGATGATATTACTATTGCGTCTCGCTACCATCATGCACATTGCAAAATCGAACAAGAGTGCGGCAACTACAGTAGTCATCGAAGAACCAGAACAGAATCTGCACCCCAAGATGCAGAGCTTGCTCACTGACCTCCTGCAGAGCATAGCAACAAGCAATGAGTACAAGGTTGATTTCATCATAGAAACTCACTCTGAGTATCTCATTCGCAAGAGCCAGGTGTTGGTGGCAAATGCCAACTACGCTGATGACAAAGACTTAGAAGAAAATAGTCCGTTTACTGTCTACTATTTGCCTGCCGACGCTGGAGAGCCCTACCAGATGCATTACAAGACAACTGGTGGTTTTGTCGAAAAATTCGGCACAGGATTCTTTGATGCTGCCACTGAGTCCGACATGGTTGTAATTCGTAAAGAGTTTGAACTGAAAAAGAAAAACCGCAAGTAGCCTATGTTTACGCTCTATACAACAGAAGATAAACTTACTGAGTTATGTCTCGAAGGCGGAACTTGGTATGACATTATCAAAAATCAGCGCACCATCTATATTTGCAATGATTCTGACGAAGAAGAATGGGATATATCTAATGAGATACTCATGAATCTTTATCGTGGAGGAGTAGAAATAGAAGTGGATAATGAATTGGCGGAGGATATAAAGAATGATACCAAAAGCGTTCTGGAGTTGGTCAATCCTGCTTACATTTTGGATTATTCAGAACATGAGGCTACAGAAATTTCAAAAAAATATGGAGTAATCTTCTTACCTACCCAAAATACGCCAGAACCTGCTATTGCCGAAACCGGTTGGACTCTTGATACATCTGACGACTCAAAAGAACAATCATGGGATTTTTTCCTTAGCGGCATAAAGACAAAGTACAATTCTTTGGTTATTGTTGACAGGTATTTTTTCTCCAGTGAAATTGAAAAGGGAGAGTCCCTGGAAGATTCAAAATTCAATTTGAGAAGTATTCTGAATATTTTGCTCCCCAAAGAACAAATGCACAAGTTCACGGTAAGTATCATCTTTGACGGCGCCAAAGCAGACATAGAGATGCAAAAACTGGCTACAGAAGTAAACAAGGTCAAAAAGACATTGGTTGGCCACACTTCGTTTGACATGGAACTAATCTCCATAGACAGTAACTGTTACAACTATGACAAGACGCACGACAGGTTTATAGTTTCCAACTATTTTGTAATTGATGCGGCTCATAAGATAAAGGCGTTCAGAACAGACAAGACTGTCTTGACGGAACAGAACATACACTTTAAGTATCTGTATAGTGAAGGAATCAGGGGAAACGACAAGTCGAGCAAGCCTGAAGTTTCTCAAGACAGAATACTGAAGGCTATCTGTGACGCCATGCATACCAGCAAAAGAGAAATGCTCCATGCCGCTAATGGTCAGATGAGTCAGAAAGGCAATTTTCAGCCTAAAAATGAAATGTTTTGCTTGTAGTGCGGTTAGTTTGCACAGATGATCACTAACTTTGCACTCGGGAATAAGAAATATACAGAACAATGGCACAATATAGCAACATACACCGCCCCAATGTGGGGTTTGTCTGGAACATAACTGACGTGGTGCTCCGCGATACATTCAAGAAGAGTGAGATAGGCGACGTGCTCTTACCTTTCGTCGTACTGCGCCGCATGGACTGCATCCTCGAACCTTACAACAAGAAGGTGCGCGAGCAGTATGAGCAGTTCAAGGATAAGATTTCCTTGGAGAAGCTCGACCCACTGCTCCGCAAGACAGCTGGCGGACTGAAGTTCTACAACACATCGCGTCATACGCTTCTTTCATTGCAGGACGATGCCAAGAACATATCTGTCAACTTTGCCAACTATCTCGCTGGGTTCAACAGTGAGGTGCAGCGCATCTTCGACTGTTTTCAGTTCGACAAGGTTGTGGCACGCCTCACACGCAACAACTTGCTCTATAAGATGCTTGGCGAATTAACCGGTCTCGACTTCTCTCTTGCCAAGGTTGACAATCACGACATGGGGTACATCTTTGAAGAGCTCATCCGCATTGCCAACGACCAAAGCAACGAGCAGGCTGGTGAACACTTCACGCCGCGCGATGTGATTCGCTTGATGTCTGCCATTCTCTTCACTCCCGATGCCGATGAGCTGCGTCAGAGCGATATCATACGCACCATCTACGACCCGGCCTGCGGTACAGGTGGTATGGTGAATGTGGGCAAACGCTATATTCTGGAGGAGATTTGCGCCAATAGCGAAGCAAAGCCCACTATCAAAACGTATGGTCAGGAACTCAACGAACAGTCGTATGCCATTGCCAATAGTGAGGCTTTGGTTTCAGGCGAGGATGCCGACAATATTCGCCTTGGCAACACTTTCACAGAAGACCGCTTTGCAGGCAAGCGCTTTAACTATATCATGGCCAATCCGCCATACGGCGTTACTTGGAGAAAAGATCAGGAGACCATCGTTGAGGAGAGCCACAACCCCGAAGGCCGCTTCTATGCCGGACTGCCCCGCACCTGCGACGGTCAGCTGCTCTTTGTGCAGCACATGCTCTCAAAGATGAAGCCCGAGGGTAGCCGTGTAGGTGTGGTAACCAATGGTTCACCGCTGTTCTCCGGCGGTGCTGGCTCCGGCGAAAGCAACATCCGCAAGTGGATTATTGAGAACGACTGGCTGGAGTGTATCATTGCCCTGCCCAAGGACTTGTTCTACAACACGGGCATTGCCACCTATCTGTGGTTCTTCACCAACAAGAAGTCGGAGAAGCGACGTGGTAAGGTGCAGCTCATCAATGCCATGGACTTCTGCAAGCCTTGCAGCAAGAGCCTTGGCAACAAGCGCAACGACATTCTTGAGGAACATGTGCAGAAGGCTCTGAGTATCTACCTCGACTTCGAGGAGAACGAATACTGCAAGATTTTCCACAACAAGGACTTCGGACAGTATGAACTCACCATCGAGCAGCCACAGCGTGATGATTACGGCAATCTTGTGCTCAACCGTAGCGGTAAGAAGCAGGCTGACACAGCAAAGCGCGACACCGAAAAGGTGGCGTTGGATTGCGACTGGAAGAAGTATTTCCAGGAGGAGGTGTTGCCTCACATCGACCCCGAGTCGTGGGTGGAACTCTCGAAGACGCGCAAGCTCTACGAGATTAACTTCACCAAATATTTCTATGTATTCCAGCAGCAGGAGCCGTCTGCCGACATTGCCGCACGCATCATGCAGCGTGAGCAGAACGTGGCAGAGATGATTAAATCTATATTTGAGGATTGATGAAGAAGTACGAAAATTATAAGGATAGTGGTCTCGAGTGGTTGGGCATTGTGCCTGAGCACTGGGAGATTCTTCCCTTTAAACGTGGTGTATCCATCAACAATGGCAGAGATTACAAGCACGTTCAAAGCGAAGATGGATATCCTGTAATAGGTTCAGGGGGACAATTTGCGTTTGCATCAGATTATCTTTATGACGGAGAAGTAATACTGTTAGGACGTAAAGGCACAATTGACAAGCCAAGATATTTCAATGGAAAATTTTGGACGGTTGATACTATGTTTTATGCAATACCAAATCAAAAATGCATTGCTAAATATATGTATTATCAAGCCTTAACAATCCCATTTAGTCTTTATTCAACAGACACTGCACTGCCAAGCATGACACAGACGGATTTAGGGAATCATCTCATGTGCTTTCCTCCAACATTCGAGCAACGCGCCATCGCCTCTTATCTTGACCAAAAGGTAGGCAAGATTGACACGCTCATTTCGGAAAAGGAGAAGATGGTGGAAGACTTGAAAGCTTACCGCTCGTCTCTCATCACAGAAACCGTCACAAAAGGACTCAACAAAGAGGTGAAGATGAAGGATAGTGGTCTTGAGTGGTTGGGTATGGTGCCTGAGCACTGGGGGATTATTCCCTTTAAACGTGGCGTATCCATCAACAATGGCAGAGATTACAAGCACGTTCAAAGCGAAGAAGGATATCCTGTAATAGGCTCAGGGGGACAATTTGCGTTTGCATCAGATTATCTTTATGACGGAGAAGTAATACTGTTAGGACGTAAAGGCACAATTGACAAGCCAAGATATTTCAATGGAAAATTTTGGACGGTTGATACTATGTTTTATGCAATACCAAATCAAAAATGCATTGCTAAATATATGTATTATCAAGTCTTAACTATCCCATTTAGTCTTTATTCAACAGACACTGCACTACCAAGCATGACACAAACGGATTTAGGGAATCATCTCATGTGCTTTCCTCCAACATCCGAGCAACGCACCATCGCTTCTTATCTTGACTACAAGGTAGGCCAAATAGATGCGCTCATTTCAGAACTCGAGCACCAACTCTCCGACCTCAAGTCCTACAAGTCCTCCCTCATCACCGAGGCTGTAACAGGTAAGATAGACCTCAGAGACTGGCAAACAAAAAAATCATAAAGCATTATGGCAGGAACACCGAACGAAACATATATGGAAGAGTACATCGTGAAGTACTTGACCTCTCAACCCATCCTCGACGCCAACGGCAATGTGACCGCCGACATGGAGTATCGCGAACTACCGGCAAGCAAGTACAACAAGCCTGAGAACAAGGAGCATTGTATCATTGCTTCGGAGTTGATAGCCTTCTTAAAGGATACTCAACCCAAGCAATACGAGAAACTCGTCCTTGCCAAGAATGGCGACGAGGAAGCCACTAAGCGCAGCATCCTCGACCGACTCGACAGCGAAATGCGCACCAAACTGAAGAAAGCCACAGCAGCCTGCGTGCAATCAAGTGCCTTGATACCACAAGGTACTTTGTCCGTTTTGCGCTCCGACGAGTTTGATGCAGGATGCGGTGCTAAGTTCACTTTGCTCTACAACCGACCTGCAAACAACAAGACACCCGAGCACGACGCATGGTATCGCAAGAACCGTCTTGCTATAGTTCGCCAACTACGCTACTCAAAGGCAAACGATAACGAGATAGACCTCGCTATCTTCGTGAATGGCTTCCCTGTGGTGACCATCGAGCTGAAGAACACCCTCACGGGACAGACCCACCACAATGCCATCAAGCAATATATGACCTCCCGACCCGTAAAAGGCGAGAAGTTTCTGGAGTTCAAACGTTGCCTCGTCCACTTTGCCGTAGGCACCGAACAAGTGTTTATGACCACACGGCTCGACGGTGAGAACACACGTTTCTTTCCGTTCAACAAGACGTATGAGAACATCGGCGTACAGTCTGAATCCGGTTACCGCACCTCCTATATGTGGGAAGAAGTGCTGCGCCGCGATTCACTGCTCGACCTGCTGCAGAACTTCATGACCGTACAGGTGAACAGCGAGAAGAAATATAATGCCGCCAAAAAGAAATTTGAAGAAGAGATTTCCGAGGCTCTCATCTTCCCTCGATACCATCAGCGCCGTGCTGTGCATCGCCTCGTAGATGATGTACAGAAGAAAGGTGCCGGACATACCTATCTTGTGCAACATTCGGCAGGCTCCGGCAAGTCGAATACTATCACATGGTTGGCCTATAGACTGAGCAATCTCTATCAGCACGCCGAAGACGACAAAGCCATGTTTGACAGTGTACTCGTTGTGACCGACCGCCGTGTGCTCAACGACCAGATGCGTGCCAACATACGACAGTTCTCCACTGTTGGCGGTGAGGTGTATGCCATTGGTCAGGGAAAAGGAGCGGAGGGACATAAGAGCACAGACCTGAAGACTGCCATCGAGCAGAAGAAGGGACGTATCATCATCACTACCGTGCAGATGTTTCCCGAGATAGCAGACACCATCAGTTTCTTTCCTGACCGCAAATATGCCGTCATCATAGACGAGGCACACTCTTCGCAAAGCGGCGAGAACAACCGACAGATGCGCAAGGCTCTCTCATTGGAAGAAGCCACGCAGCAGGATGCCGAAGACGAAGAAGCAAACGATGAGGAAAAGAAACTCAACGAAATCATTGAGGCTGAAATGAAACGCAAAGGACACAAGGGTAATGTGTCGTTCTTTGCCTTCACCGCCACACCTAAGCCAAAGACCATTGAGGTGTTCTGCGAACGAGAGAATGGTTCAAAAGAACCTTTCGATATCTATACAATGGAGCAAGCCATCAAAGAAGAGTTTATTCTCGACGTGATGAAAGACTATATGTCGTTCAAGCGTTACTACCGACTGGTGCGCGACGAGAAATTCGACGACAAGGAGTACGACAAGAAAAAGTCTGTGCGTCTCTTGGCAAGTTACGTAGACCTGCAAGACGCAGCCATCGAACGTAAATCGCGCATCATGCTGGAGCACTTTGCCAGTCAGACGGTGAATGAGATTGAAGGCAAGGCACGCGCCATGCTCGTGACCCGTTCACGCCTACACGCCGTGCGCTACAAACTGAAGTTCGACAGCATCATGCAGGAGATGAACCTGCCCTACCGTGCTCTTGTTGCATTCTCCGGCATAGTGTATGACGAGGAGACCAACATGGAATACACAGAGACCTCAATGAACAATCTTGAGGGCAAAGTGTCCATACCCGAGGCGTTGAAGATGCCGAAATACCGTATTCTCATTGTGGCGAACAAGTACCAGACTGGCTTCGACGAGCCACTGCTGCACACCATGTTTGTAGACAAGAAACTTGGTGGCACAAGCACGGTGCAGACTCTTTCCCGCTTGAATCGCTGCAAGCGAGGCAAGACAGGAACAATGGTGCTCGACTTCGTGAACGACCCCGACGATGTGCAGAAGGTATTCCAGGAATACTACGGCAAAAATCTGATGAAGGAAGAAGACGAAACTGACCCCAACTCGTTGTATGATGTTAAGGGAAAGTTGCGTGACTTTGGCGTGTTTACATCTACCGACATAGACGCGTTCGCAAAGTATTTCTTCGCCACCAAGAAGGAGAATCAGGAAAACAAGCAGAAGATAAATGCCGTGCTTGATGAGGTGTGCGACAGAGCCATTAAGGATTTGCCACAAGATTTGCTTGACAAGTTTCGCAAGACTTGCAAGACATTTCACAAACTATATTCGTTTCTCAGTCAGATTATCACCTTCCAAGATGCAGAATTAGAGAAGCTATCGCCGTTCTGCCTTGCGTTGGCGAAGAAGTTGCCATTCAAGAAGGAAGGTTTGCCATACGATGTGCTGAACGAAAGCCAATTGGAGAGTTATCGTGTGCAGTACATCAGCACACGTAACCTCAGCTTAGAGTCGGGCGACACACAAATGAAGGGCATGCGCCCAGGAGAGTCGCAAACAACGCCTGACGACGAATACGATTGGCTATCAAACATTATCAAAGTGCTCAACGAGACTTTTGGTATTGAGTTGACCGATGAGGATAAAGTAGAATTGAACAATCTAAAGAACAAGGTGATGGGTAATGAAGAGTTGTTGGCATTCTTCAATCCGCAGAATTCACGCGATGATGTCAAGTCGAAGTTTGACGAGCAAGTGGATTCAGAACTGCTCAATTTCATCAACACCAAGTTTGAGTTGTACAATAAGTTGACAGAGGATAGGGCCAACACCCTGTTCAAGAACACATGGTTTAATGAGGTGTACGACAACAGAGTACGCGGTATGAGATAAACGAAAATCTGTATAATAAGCGTTTTGGGTAAAAATAGCAAAGAACTTATCATATGCAAATGACAGTTGAAATAAGCACGGAAGTTTACGAAGAATTGAGGAAGACCCCTCTATTCTTTGTAAAATTCTATACGGATATCCGTAGGGACGAAAATGGCCGTGAGTGCAACAACTATTTGTGGAAATCCGTCAATTCTGATTATTCAATCAGTTTTCCAGCTCAAAGTTTTGGAAACAGTAAAAATGGATATTGTTTGTGTTTAGCAGAGAGTGCGACTTACGTTGTAAAACAAGATTCACACGAAAAAACATATACGGACGAGAATCGGGTAAATATGGTATTCCGCGATGTTTCTAATTCCGTTCAAGATTACATAATCTGCCTCAACAGCTGTATTAGTCGTAGTCAAAACAAAGAGGACAAGTATTACTTTCTTGAGATACTTTGGCTGTTAGATAAGACGTTTATTGATGTAAACCACCTGACAGAAGCAATCAAAAAATATGATTCCAAGTTTATTCCTTATATCCTAAACATCCTACGCCATATAGGACATTGTTTGTCTGTGAAGAAGCAAAATATTCTCAAAAAAGTTTGCACTTCTCTGAACGGACAATATGACGTGTATATGCCCCAAATGCTCACTGAAGCAGTTCAATTCTTACAGAAAGAGACTGAACCAGACAAGAAGAACTTATTTCAGCTAATAGACGAGTTCTTCGAAGATGGATTTGGTGTAGCTTATGCCGATAAGATTGGTAAAACCAACAATCCATTGTTACAATTGGTCTGTTGGTTTTCAAATGAGAAGAAACTGGATGACTATAACTCTTTAATTCAACTGTTTGCTTTAGTATCTGAAAAGACCAGACTGGATATAGTAAAGAGATATTTCCATGATGTAAGGTGTGGAAATACTATTTTTGATGTACGGTTATTACAACAGTTCGTCGACAATAAGTTTGACGATTTTATCAGATATAGATATTGTACAGAGACACCATCAGAGAAAGTGATTCTTACAATACCTCTTTTATGTGATAACATAATCACATTGTACAACTCAAATGGTGGAGCATTCCAGACTTTTGACGGAATTCTTGATTTTGCCATGACTCATTGTGACCAAGCGCACCCAGATATCAACTTTGACTTGGCAAGAATTATCCCCACATGTGAGCATAGTGCTGTATACAATACATATTTTAAAGGATTCGCAGATTATCAACTTATAAGAAAACTCAACACCTCAAAACTGAGTGACGAGAACTTACTCATTACTATCAGAAGCATACTTGATACGTATGGTCGAAGACTTTCTTATCCAATATGCAGATATGACAATGATAAAAAATTAGAGACGACCATCGTAGAAAAGTGTAAGAAAATTTTCAGTGACAAGACAACAAATGGCTCTTCACAACAACACAAAAATGAATGTTCTGGAATTGGATATAAATTCTATGAGGATAAGTGGATACTCAAGGAAGATGACAAAATAACGGAGATATTAAAGACATTTATTCCTTCAGACTCCTCATTGCGTAATATCAATTTCCAGTATTATGTGGATATTCAAGATGTATCTGTTGCCATGTTGCGTAAGTATGTAAATTCATTACCTCAGAAATATAAAATGATTGGTGAGGATGAATTTCTTGTGCCCTCATATAAAGAAGAAACTTATGATTTGTTCTTAATCAAAACTCTGTCTGAAATACTTCGTATGAGGATTGTTCCACAAAAAGGAGCACTCGTAGGGTTAAGATTTGATGTTTTTGGGTATTGGAAAGAAATATATACTACACTTTCTGACGACGAAAAATGTGACTCCAGAGGAGAAGCTTTTAAAAAAGCCCTGTCTGTTTTCAAAGAAAAAGAATCTAATGAAGTTTACCGAAGAACAGTTGCTTCATTGAAGAAGGAATTAAAGACAAATGAGTATAACGGCGAGTATTTTGAATTGAAATATGATAGACAACAACTCGTTAGGTTGATAAGTCGTTACTATTTCAAAGAAACACTCAAGGCTGATGATGATGACATGAGACGTGATTTCTTGAAATTATCATACACAGACTATTTTAAGCCTTATTGTGCACCAACATTAAGTAAAGCAAACAATCCTGCCATTGATCTGCCTTTCTTTTGGTGTAGGGGAAAAGAATGTTTCCATAACAATCTCGCAAATCAAACCCTTGCAGAACAAAATGATTGGCGACACTACACATTGTACCATATGGCGGAGATTATAGGCTTCCCCAAACTACACATGACACCAGGAGGCTATGAACCAGACAATGTGGTAAGAGTATTCATTGCTGTTGCCAATAAATCCATGCAAAAATTCAAGAGATTGAAATGTAGGGGATGTGGACATTTGATGTTTACAGACAAGAGTGGTAGATTTAACAGGCATAACTACTATTCATGTATAAATCCCAATTGTCCAGAAGCACATATTCCCGTTTATCTGAATTATTGCTACAAATGCAAGAAAGGATTGATAGACTCGAGAGATACTAAACAATGCCCAAATGGATGGTACATATGCCCAACTTGTTTGGCATGTTGCGATAATGAACAATACGAGCGTCAGGCACAGAGATATAGAATTTCAAACAATCCTGTTCCGGAGCGAATCGCAAGGATGTTAGGACATGGCCATAATGATAAAGGAGAATATTTCTGCCCAATTTGTGGTGGTCCGATTGAAATTATTGTGGATGAGCACTATGGTGAAAAGAGACGATGTTGCCCTCGATGCCATAAAATATTTGACGACAATCCTTACTAAAGGATTGATTGTCGTCAAACTTTACCCATAATCAGGCATTAACAGAAGCTAAGCTGTTTCATGCATTATAACTCTGTACGTGAAAAAATCTGCCATATCTCCCAGAATCGGCGCAACTCTCTGACTTTTAGCACAATAAAGGCTGGAAGATAAACTTCAGAACGGAATATCTTCCAGCCTATCTTCCAGCCACAATCAAATATCTTCCAGCCACAACAAAATATCTTCCAGTCATCTCCAACTTCACGGAAATGCTGAACAAGATACATAAATGCTGACCAAGACACATAAATTCGTGAACAAAAAAGGCGTACAACCGATCTCTATAAGATTTCAGTTGTACGCCTTATTATTTATTCTTATTCAGAAAGTCTGTTCTTAAAAGTCAAGCTTACTTCACCTCCTCGAAGTCTGCGTCCTGGATGTTGTCATCAGCCTTTGCGCCGTTGTCTGCGCCCGGCTGAGCACCTGCCTGAGCACCTGCGCCCGGCTGTGCGCCACCCTGGTACATCTGTGCAGAAGCTGCCTGCATGACGTTGTTGAGGTTGGCGATGGCGGTGTCGATGGCAGCTACGTCGGCAGCCTTGTGAGCGTCCTTGAGCTGCTGCAGAGCCTGCTCGATGCCCGGCTTCTGGTCGGCAGGAATCTTGTCGCCGTTGTCCTTGAGGAAGTTCTCGGTGGTGAAGATCATTGAGTCTGCCTGGTTGAGCTTGTCGATCTTCTCGCGCTCTGCCTTGTCAGAAGCTGCGTTCTGCTCTGCCTCTGCCTTCATGCGCTCGATTTCCTCCTTGCTCAAGCCTGAAGAAGCCTCGATGCGGATTGCCTGCTCCTTGCCTGTTGCCTTATCCTTTGCAGATACGTTGAGGATACCGTTGGCGTCGATGTCGAATGTCACCTCAATCTGTGGAACGCCACGGCGTGCCGGTGCGATGCCTTCGAGGTTGAACTGGCCGATTGACTTGTTCTGTGCAGCCATCGGACGCTCGCCCTGAAGCACGTGGATAGTCACGGCTGTCTGGTTGTCGACGGCTGTAGAGAATGTCTCGCTCTTCTTAGCCGGGATTGTGGTGTTGGCGTCGATAAGCTTTGTCATCACGCCGCCCATTGTCTCGATACCGAGTGTAAGCGGTGTTACGTCAAGCAGAACGATGTCGCCTACGCCGCTCTCCTTGTTGAGGATGGCACCCTGGATAGATGCGCCTACGGCTACCACCTCGTCGGGGTTAACGCCCTTTGAAGGCTCCTTGCCGAAGTAGTTCTTAACGAGTGTCTGTACGGCTGGTATACGGCTTGAACCGCCCACGAGGATTACCTCGTCGATGTCTGATGTCTGGAGCTTTGCGTCGCGCATTGCGTTCTGGCAAGGTACGAGGCAAGCCTGGATGAGGTTGTGTGCGAGCTGCTCGAACTGTGAGCGTGTCAGCGTCTTAACCAAGTGCTTTGGCACACCGCCCTCTGCTGAGATATACGGCAGGTTGATTTCGGTAGAGGTAGTGCTTGAGAGCTCTATCTTTGCCTTCTCTGCAGCCTCCTTGAGACGCTGCATAGCCATCGGGTCCTTAGAGAGGTCGATGCCTTCGTCAGCCTTGAAGCCCTGTACGAGCCAGTCGATGATTACCTGGTCGAAGTCGTCGCCGCCGAGGTGTGTATCGCCGTTTGTAGAGAGAACTTCGAACACGCCGCCACCGAACTCGAGGATAGAGATATCGAATGTACCGCCACCGAGGTCGAACACTGCAATCTTCATGTCCTTGTTAGCCTTGTCTACGCCGTAAGCGAGTGCAGCTGCTGTCGGCTCGTTCACGATACGGCGAACGTTGAGACCTGCAATCTGGCCTGCCTCCTTTGTAGCCTGGCGCTGTGAGTCGGAGAAGTATGCCGGAACGGTGATTACGGCATCCGTAACCTCCTGACCGAGATAGTCCTCAGCGGTCTTCTTCATCTTCTGAAGCACCATTGCCGAGATTTCCTGCGGAGTGTACTTGCGTCCGTCGATGTCAACGCGCGGATAGCCGCCTTCGTTCACAACGCTGAACGGTACGCGTGTAACCTCCTTTGAGCACTGCTCATAGGTCTCGCCCATGAAGCGCTTGATTGAATATACGGTGTTCTTCGGGTTGGTGATAGCCTGACGCTTTGCAGGGTCGCCTACCTTACGCTCGCCGTCCTTTACGAAGCCAACGACTGAAGGAGTTGTGCGCTTGCCTTCGCTGTTGGCGATTACTACCGGTTCGTTGCCTTCAAATACGGCAACACAAGAGTTTGTAGTACCTAAGTCGATTCCAATAATCTTTCCCATAATATTTCGTTTTTTTATTTTTTACTTTAATTGGTTGATGTTTTCGCTTACTGATATACAAATGGTGTGCCAAAAGCTAAATGTCTTGTCTTTTGCTGACAAAAAGCAGAGCCGACGGTCTGCCATAATGACACTCGGAGCGTTTTTAATGACATATTTTACATTGCGAAAGTGCAGCTTTGGGCATCTGCGCCGGTCGATGCGGACATCTGCGCCGGTCGATGCGGACATCTGCGCCGGTCGATGCGGACGTCTGCGTCGGTCGATGCGCACCATGCAAGTTAAGAAAAACACTTAGATTACTGCGTATTTTGAATTATTTCTGTAACTTTGCAAACATATATATATTAATGTATAATCAAATAAAACAAGAATATCAATGAAGACTTTGAAACGCTTTCTGCCAGACTTGCTGGTAGTGTTGTTGTTTGCGGTCATCGCGTTTGCCTACTTCTTCCCGGCAGACACGGAGGGGCGCATTCTCTATCGTCACGACTCGTCAGCCGGACGCGGTGCGGGCGAGGAGCTTACTGAGTATTACCAGCGCACGGGCGACATGCCGCGCTGGACGAACGCCTTGTTCGGCGGTATGCCTACGTATCAGATGGCTCCGTCGTACCACTCGCAGGAGGTGCTGAACGGCGTGGGCAAGTTCTACCACCTGTGGCTTCCGGAGAACGTGTGGTACGTGTTCGCCTATCTTCTGGGCTTCTACATCCTGCTGCGTGCGTTCGACTTCCGCCGCGAGCTGGCAGCGTTAGGTTCCATTCTGTGGGCTTTCAGCAGCTACTTCTTCATCATCATCGCCGCCGGACACATCTGGAAGGTGATAGCGCTGGCTTATCTGCCGCCGATGATTGCGGGCATCGTGCTCGCCTACCGTGGCAAGTATGTGTGGGGCTTCGTGCTCACGGCTCTGTTCACGGCGCTCGAGATTCAAGCCAACCACGTGCAGATGACCTACTACTATCTGTTCATCGTGCTGTTCATGGTCATTGCCTACCTCGTAGAGGCTCTGCGCCAGAAGCAGATGGCACGCTTCGCCAAGGCTACGGCGGTGTGCGCCGTGGCGGCTGTATTGGGCGTGGTGATCAACCTCTCCAACCTCTACCACACATGGCAGTACACGCAGGAGTCGATGCGCGGCAAGAGCGAGCTGGTGAAGAAGAACGCTGCCAACCAGACTTCGAGTGGCCTCGACCGCGACTATATCACGCAGTGGAGCTATAGTGTCGACGAGACTTGGACCCTGCTCGTGCCTAACACCAAGGGCGGTGCTTCGGTGCCGCTGGCTCAGAACGAGAAGGCGATGGAGAAGGCGAACCCCGAGTTCTACCAGATATATCAGCAGTTGGGTCAGTACTGGGGTAACCAGCCGGGCACAAGCGGTCCGGTGTACGTCGGAGCGTTCGTGATGCTGCTCTTCGTGCTGGGTCTGTTCATCGTGAAAGGCCCGATGAAGTGGGCGCTGCTCGCTGCGACGGTGCTCTCCGTACTGCTCTCGTGGGGCAGAAACTTCATGTGGTTCACCGACCTCTTCCTCGACTATGTGCCGATGTACGCCAAGTTCCGCACCGTGGCATCGATACTCGTCATCGCCGAGTTCACCATTCCGCTGCTTGCTATGCTGGCACTGAAGAAGGTGCTCGAGACCGAGAACTTCCTCAAGGGCACCACCCCACTGCTCGTCGGCCCGGCTTCGCACCGCTTCGTATGCCGCGAGGTGAAGAACCGCTCGTGGCTCGCGCTCAGCTTTGTGCTCACGGCGGGCATGTGCGTGGCGTTCGCCATCATGCCTACGGTGTTCTTCCCCGACTTCGTTTCCAACGCCGAGCTGCGCGCTCTCGCCTCTATACCGAGCGAGTATCTCACTCCGCTCATCAGCAACCTGCGCGAGATACGCATCTCTATATTCACCGCCGACTGCTGGCGTTCGTTCTTCGTGATACTCGCCGGAACCGTCATCCTCGTGCTCGCCCTGCTGAAGAAGCTGCAGCCGAAGTACGCCGTGGCTCTCCTCTTCGCGCTCTGTCTCGTGGATATGTGGCAGGTGAACAAGCGCTACCTCAACGACGGAATGTTCGTGGAGCGCAGCGTGCGCGAGACTCCGCAGCAGGAGACAGCCACCGACCGCCAGATTCTGCAGGACACATCGCTCGACTATCGCGTGCTGAACCTCGCGTCGAACACGTTCAACGAGAACGAGACATCATACTATCATAAGTCGATTGGTGGTTATCATGCAGCCAAGCTGCGCCGCTATCAGGAGCTTATCGACGCGTATATCGCACCCGAGATGCAGCAGGCGATGTCTGCCATCGCTAAGGCTCAGGGCGACATGACGAGCGTGCCGGGCGACTCGGTTTATCCGGTGCTCAACATGCTCAACACCAAGTATATCATCATGCCGCTGCAGGGCGGACAGACCGTGCCCTTGCAGAACCCGTACGCTTACGGCAACGCGTGGTTCGTCGACCGCCTCCAGTATGTAGACAACGCCAACCAGGAGCTCGATGCCATCAAGCAGCTCGACCTGCATCACGAGGCTGTAGCCGACAGCAAGTTCAAGCCAGCCTTAGGCGAAGCCGTAAAGCAGGAGGGCACAGCGTTCGTGCGTCTCGACAAGTACGAGCCTAACGAACTACAATACACCGTGCAGTCGCCGAAGGGCGGCGTAGTGGTATTCTCTGAGATTTACTACCCGGGCTGGACTGCCACCGTCGACGGCAAGGACGTAGAGGTGGGTCGCGTCAACTACGTGCTGCGCGCCATCAACGTGAAGCCAGGCGAGCACAAAGTGGTGCTCACGTTCAAGCCGGCGTCGGTGAAGAACACCGAGACCGCAGCTTACGCAGCCTATCTGCTGCTGGCTCTCGCCATCATCGGCGGAGTGGTATTTGAAGTTAGAAGAAAAAAAGAGTAAGAATAATGGAATTCCGCACGCCAGTCACCATAGACAAGTCGCCGTTCGCGATAGCCCCCTGCGAGCGTATGCTCTTCGTGGGTTCGTGCTTTGCCGACAACATAGGCAGCAGATTCGTCGACGACAAGTTTCGCGCTACGGTCAATCCGTACGGCGTGATGTACAACCCGGCGAGCATACTGCACACCGTAGAGCGCTACCTCGCAGCCACGACTGCGGAGGTGGCGCGCACGGCAGTGTTCACGCTCGGCACCAACCGCGTGTACATACTCAACGAGACGGGCGAGATAGTGGACAACTGCCAGAAACGACCGCAGCGACTCTTCACCGAGCGTAGCCTCAGCGTCGAGGAGTGTGCGGAATACATAACGAAAGCCATAAACATGCTGCGCGAGCGCAGAGCGGACGTGCGCATCGTGCTCACCGTGAGTCCGATACGCTACGCCAAGTATGGCTTCCACGGCAGTGCCGTGTCGAAGGCTACGCTGCTGTTAGCAGCAGAGCAGGTGGCAGAGCAGACCGAGGGCTGCGTCTACTTCCCGGCGTACGAGATAGTGTGCGACGAGCTTCGCGACTATCGCTTCTATGCGCCCGACATGCTGCACCCCTCGCAGCAAGCCGTCGACTACATCTGGGAACGCTTCGCCGACACGTTCTTCAGCAACGAAACTAAAGCATTCTTGAGCGAGTGGCAGCCAATAAAGGCAGCCCTGAACCACCGCCCGTTCAACCCCGAATCGGCAGAGCACCGCGCCTTCCTTGAGAAGACGCATCAGAAACTGGCTGCACTGAAAGCCCGCTATCCCGAAATGGAGATATAGAAAACGAATTAGAGACATTAAAGATAAAGAGAGTTATAAAAACCAAAGCCTATGAATTTCCGTAAAGAGCATACCATTTATACGTTCATGTGGGCGTTGCTGTATGCATCGCCAGTGGTGAACATATACACACGCATGGCTGCCAACCCAAAGATCACCTTCTCGTGGGGCGAGATACTCCACACATGGGAGCACACAAGTATCTGGCTTGTGATGTTCGCCATCCACAACTTCCTGCTTCTACCCATCCTGCTACGCAAGCGCAAGACCGGAACCTACCTATGTCTGTCGGTAGCCATACTGCTCACCGGCACGTTCATCAACTATTTAGGACGACCGACGCACAGACACATCGAAGAGATACGCATGGAAGAGGAATGGAAAGCCGACTCTATCGCCTACGAACGGGTGGCAGCTGTGCGACTGGGCGACGGACGCTATTGCAGTCCGCAGAACCCTATGCACCGCAAGCCGTTGGAGTTCCGGTCCATCGACCCTATGCCAATGTTAGGACCGGGCGAGTTGGTGGCGTTCTTCGGCGGACTGCTGCTGATGGGCATGAACCTCGGCGTGAAGCTCTACTTCATGTCGCAGCGCGACCTGGAGCGCCAGAAGATTATCGACAAGCAGAACCTGGAGCAGCAGATGGAGTATCTGAAATATCAGGTGAACCCCCACTTCTTCATGAACACGCTGAACAACATACACGCCCTCGTGGACATCGACCCCGAACGGGCCAAGACTACCATCGTGGAACTGTCGAAGATGATGCGCCACATACTGTACGACGGTGGCAAGAAGCTCATTCCGCTAACGTGCGAGGTGGAGTTTCTCAACCTCTACGTTCAGCTGATGCGCCTGCGCTACACCAACAAGGTGCACATCAGTGTGAACCTGCCCAAGCAACTGCCCGAGCTGAAGCTGCCGCCGCTGATGCTCATCATCTTCGTGGAGAACGCCTTCAAGCACGGCATCAGCTACCGCGAGGAGTCGTTCGTTGACATCAGTGTCGAGGTGGAGAACAAGCGACTGCTCTTCGGCTGCCGCAACAGCAAACCCACACAGCCGCAGAAGTCGAACGAGAAGGGCGGCATGGGACTGCAGAACGTGCGCCAGCGACTCGAACTGCTCTACGAGGACGACTACACACTAAGCATCAACGATGCGGAAAAAACGTACGAAGTGAAGCTCGACATACCGATGCAGAGCTAAACGCACGCCACACTAAGAAAGTATTTAGACAACTATAAATCGCACTGAACACATAATTTCGACAACTATGATAAAGACCCTCATCATCGACGACGAGCCTCTGGCTCTGCAGCAACTTGCTGCCTACGTATCAAAAGTGCCGTTCCTGACTCTCGTTGGCGAGTGTCAGAGTGCTCTCGAAGCACGCGACATCATCAACAGCGAGCGTGTTGATGCCATCTTCATCGACATCAACATGCCCGACCTCAACGGCATGGACTTCGTGCAGTCGCTCGTGGCTCCACCGCTTGTGGTCTTCACCACGGCTTATTCCGAGTACGCCATCGACGGATATAAGGTGAATGCTGTCGACTATCTGCTGAAGCCGTTCAGTCTCGACGACTTCCGCCGCGCCGCCTTACGTGTAAAGGAACGCTACGAGCACGCCAACACACCGCTTTCGCTGCCAACCGAGCCAGAGCCAGAACTCACCGACGAGAACATCTTCTTGAAGACGGAGCACAAAGTGGTGCGCGTGAAGATTGCCGACATACGCTACATTGAGGGCATGTCCGAGTATCTGAAGGTACACATCATCGATCAGCCACGCCCCATCATCATGCTCCTCGCCATGAAACGCATGGAGGAACGTCTGCCGTCCAACTTCCTGCGCATACACCGCTCGTACATCGTGAACATGAATCATGTGCAGGAGGTGACCAAAAACCGCATCGTGATGGATGCCGACACGTATCTGCCAATCGGCGATATGTACAAGGAGGCACTGAGCAACTACCTCGCAGACAAGTATCTGGGAAGATAGAACGAATTTTCAATTCGTTCAGTTGAGAATTGAGAATTTAGAGTTGAGAGTTATGATTACTCTTAGAAGTTATAAATGGCGAGCATATAAAAAAACGGGACTAAAGATAGTCCCGTACTTTTATAACCTTTTCTCACGAAAAAACTATTAATCAACAACAAAATTCATTCGTTTGTGACTCCACCGCCGTGGATTACTCTAATACTTGTAGTCTTTTGCTTAAATAACATTGCTTAATGTGTGTATGAAACGTAATCTGATGTATGTGTAAACTCTAATTTTAATTCGTGTAACTCTCTAACTTACTTTTAAATAACTCTCTAAATTATTAACTCTCTAACAATTACTACTTTAATTTTAAACTATTCTTCCTTTTACATTTGCAAAGTTATTCAATAACTATCAACCCCACAAATTTATTCAACAAACGCCCTTTTTCGTTCAATTAAAAGAAATACAGCTATAATTATGGGCACAAAAAAGCGGAGAATTACGTCTACTTTCGCACGATAACTACTTGAAAGCTATCAAAGTAAAACGTAATTCTCCGCCCGACGTTTAAATCGTAAGTTGACTTAGACACACATGCGCCAAGCCGTACAGACGTTATTAGTCCTTATTGTTTCCGAAGATACGGAGCAGATAAAGGAAGAGGTTGATGAAGTCGAGGTAGAGGCTCAACGCACCAAGCAGAGCGAGTTTCTGCATATGCTCGCCTGCATCGGGTGCCTGCATACACATCTGCTTGATCTTCTGCGTGTCGTAAGCGGTGAGTCCGACGAAGATGAGTACACCTACGTAGCTCAGGATATAGTCGAAGCCTGTGCTGCCCACGAACATATTGACAACAGTAGCGATGACAAGACCTATCAAAGCCATGAACAGCAGCTTACCGAGCGACGTAAGGTCGGTCTTCGTTGTGTAGCCCACGAGTGCCATAACGCCAAATGTGCCGGCGGTGATGAAGAATGTCTGTATGATTGCCGGCATACTGTAAGCTAAGAAGATGACAGACAACGTAGCACCATTCACAACCGAATAGAGCACGAACAGCAACGTTGCAGTAGCGAGCGACAGACGGTTAATAGCACCGCTGACAGCAAACACGAGTGCAAGCTCGGCGATAATCAATCCCCAGAACAATGCCTTATTGGTGACAATGGCAATCAGCAACGACGGAGTCGTAGCAACACCGTATGCCGTCACACCAGTGATAACAAGTGCGAGAGCCATCCAGATAAACACTTTACGCATCAGCGCAGAGAAGGCAGTAGACATTGCAAAGTCGCTGCCTTGGAGTGATTCGGTATCCAACCACCATTTTGGTTCTTTCATAATTTTCTATTTTTAAATTGTTTTGTTTCTAATTGTTTTCCGTAGCAGCTAAGGTTAGTTAGCTGCCACAGCACGCTACGGAAATGTATTACACCTTATATTATATGCAGGAATCGCAATATATCGTTGAGGTTCGCCATCACCATGAGCAACAGCAGAACACCGATGCCGATATACTCGGCGTATATCATAAAGTTCTCCGACGGCTTGCGGCGAGCTATCATCTCGTAGAGCAGGAAGAGCACGTGTCCGCCGTCGAGCGCAGGGATAGGCAGGATGTTCATAAAGGCGAGGATGATGCTGAGGAAAGCGGTCATCAACCAGAACGAGTGCCAATCCCACTGCGACGGGAACAGACTGCCGATAGCACCGAAGCCACCGAGCGACTTCGCTCCTTCAGCCGAGAAGAGATACTTCATGTCGCCTACGTAGCCCGAGAGCACCTTGCAGCCATACTTAACGCCTGCAGGGAACGACTCGAAGAAGCCATAGTCGATGTGTGTTACCTTATACTGGGGCTGCTGCGGCATATAGCCGAGCACGAGGCGCATAGGCTCACCCTTTGAGAGCGGTGAGAAACCGCCAGCAGACACAGCGTCGAACTGTCCCTTTAGTGTGAGTGTGTCGGTCTTACCCTCCACCTGACGCTCTACGATGAGCACAGCGGCGAGTGCCTTCACTGTGTCGGCGTGTGTCTGTGCGCAGGTGAACATATCGGTGCTGCGTCCTGCCTCGTAGGTGAAAGCAGAGAAAGAGTCAATCTGCTTACCATTAAGCGAGAGGATGCGGTCGGACTTCTGCAAGCCCATGCGCTCTGCTGCCGACTTCGGACTCACGCTGTCCACCACAGCCGGTACGTATGGCTGCACGAACATAGGAACGTTCTTCAGCATACTCTGCAGGTCGAGGTCGCCAGGAGTGTTTATGGTCAGCTGCTTGCCGTCACGTATCACGTACACCTCCGTGGCGTTAGCCAGACCGCGATACATATCAGCCTTGGCATCCTTGAACTCTCCGAGATTGGTGCCGACAAGTATGTCGTGATCCTGGAAGCCGAGTGCCTTCGCCTCCTTGTTGAACAACATTCCCTGCGCCATATCCTTCGGACGAACGTAGTCCTCACCCCATGTGAAGAGACACATGGCGTAGATGAACAGCGCGAGGAGGAAATTGACGAGCACACCACCTATCATTATAAGGAGTCGTTGCCAAGCCGGCTTCGAGCGGAACTCGTATGGCTGAGCAGGCTGCTTCATCTGCTCGGTGTCCATCGACTCGTCAATCATACCCGATATCTTGCAGTAGCCACCGAGCGGAAGCCAACCGATGCCGTAGGTTGTATCACTCTTCTTCGGCTTGAACTTGAACAGACTGAACCAAGGGTCGAAGAAAAGGTAGAACTTCTCGACACGTACGCCAAAGAGTTTCGAGAAGAAGAAGTGTCCGCCCTCATGCAGAAGCACGAGGAGCGAGATAGCCAGCATAAACTGGAGCGCCTTTATAAGAAATATTTCCATTTAAGAGTTTTGAGTTTTGAGTTTTGAATTTTGAGTTGTGCGCTTCGCGCATTTTGAATTTATGAATTTTGAGTTTTGAATTTATAAATTATGAGTTGCGAATTCCAAATTCCAAATTGAATAATTCCTCATCGGCGCAGCCGACAATTCAAAACTCAAAATTCAATATTCTACATTCTACATTACAACATGCTTGCAGCAATGCGTCTTGCCTCTGCGTCCGAAGCTATATAGTCGTCGTATGTAGGTTGTGCGATGAATGTGGCACGCTGCATCGTAGCCTCGATGATGTCTGCCATCTGCAGGAATCCGCAGCGGTCGTGGCGGAATGCCTCGTTCACCACTTCGTTGGCAGCGTTCATGATGCACGGCACGTTGCCACCGCGACGTATCGACTCGTATGCCATTGCGAGACAGCGGAACTTCTCCATGTCGGGCTCGAAGAACTCGAGTGGCTGACGGAAGAGGTCGAGACGGTCGCCGTTGAGCGGAAGACGTTCGGGGAACGAGAACGCATACTGTATAGGTAGGCGCATATCGGGCACACCGAGTTGTGCCTTAACGCCGCCATCGCGGAATTGTACCGCACTGTGCACTATCGACTGTGGGTGTACCAGCACCTGAATCTTGTCAGCCTCAACGCCGAAGAGCCACTTCGCTTCAATCACCTCGAAGCCCTTGTTCATCATCGATGCTGAGTCGATGGTGATCTTCGCGCCCATGTCCCATGTTGGGTGGCGCAGAGCGTCGGCAGCCTTCACGTTGCGCATCTCGTCGAGTGTAAACTTGCGGAACGGGCCGCCCGAAGCGGTGAGCAATATCTTCTCTATCTCGTTGTCGCCTTCGCCCACTATGCTCTGGAAGATGGCTGAGTGCTCGCTATCTACGGGCAGGATGTTCACATGATACTCAGCTGCGAGACGGCAGATGAGGTCGCCTGCTACGACAAGTGTCTCCTTGTTGGCAAGGCAGATAGTCTTGCGTGCCTTGATGGCGTGTATTGTTGGCGAGAGTCCGGCGAAGCCAACCATTGCTGTAAGCACCATGTCTATAGGTTGTGCCTCCACTATCTCGTCGAGAGCCTTTGCTCCGGCATACACCTTGACATCTGGCAGGTCGGCAAGCAGCAGCTTCAGTGCTTCGTAGTGGGCTTTGTTGGCTATGACAACGGCAGCCGGGCGGAACTTGCGCGCCTGCTCAGCAAGCATCTCGTAGCGGTTATTGGCTGTGAGACAGTACACCTCGTAGCGGTCGCTATGCTGTTCTATTACGTCGAGTGCCTGGGTTCCGATCGAACCGGTGGAACCGAGGATACAGATTTGTTTCATTGTTATTGATTGTGTTTATTGCTTGATATTCTTTGGGGGGAATAGAAGAACTAGAAGAACTAGAAAAGCTAGAAAAACTAGAAAGCTAGAAAAACTAGAAAACTAGCCCCTCATTACAGCTCTGTCAGTCCTTCTGGCAGGTTCATCGTTATCGCTTGGTGCTCAGCATCCACCTCGACGATGAGGTCGTCGGAAGCAGGGATGAGCAGGTCGGTGCCGTCGGGAGTGAGCAGGCAGAAGAGCGTATTGATTGTAGAGTCGTCGACGGAGTGTATCTCGCCTACAACTTTGCCAGTACGCTCGTCTATGACCTTAAAGCCAACGATAGCAGCCCAAGAGAGTTCCTCTCCATCGGTGTCTACGTGCTCGCGTGGGAAGTAGACATCACAACCCGTCAGCTCGCGCACACGCTCCTGAGAGTCGATATCGGCGAAGCGCACGAGTGCCGTTTCGTCGTTCTTAAAGCGATATTCGTCGAGGAAGAACGGCACGAGGATGCCGTCGATGTCGAGAATGAGGTAGTCGGCATCTACGCGGTCGAAGATGTCGTCGTCGAAGTGGAACGACACCTCGCCGTCCACACCGTGCGGTTTGCCTATCTTACCTATCTTATATACTGTTTCTTTCTTTATCATTTCTTTGTTAGTTGACGAGGAGACGAGTAAACAAGTTGACAAGGGAACGAGTTGACGAGGAGATATGCTCACAAGTAAACGAGTTCACAAGCCAGCAAGTTGCTTTACACTCTACTGATCTTTGCTCCCAATGCGTTGAGTCGTGCTTCTATGTCCTCGTATCCGCGGTCGATCTGTGCGATGTTGTCAATACGGCTGGTGCCCTTAGCACCGAGAGCGGCGATGAGCAATGCGATGCCGGCGCGGATATCAGGGCTCGACATACGACCTGCGCGTAGCTGTTTGTTGCGGTCGTGTCCTACGATGACGCAGCGGTGTGGGTCGCAGAGTATTATCTGTGCGCCCATATCGATGAGCTTATCGACGAAGAAGAGTCGACTCTCGAACATCTTCTGATGGACGAGCACCGAGCCACGAGCCTGCGTAGCAACCACGATGAGCACCGAAAGGAGGTCGGGTGTGAGTCCGGGCCATGGTGCATCGGCGAGTGTCATTATCGATCCGTCGATGAACGAGTCGACTACATAGTGCGACTGGTGCGGTATATACAGGTCGTCGCCGTCCACATCTATCTGCACACCGAGTCGGCGGAATGCGTCTGGGATGACTCCAAGCTGTTTAACGGCGCAGTCTTTTATGCGTATGCCGTCGCCTACCATTGCAGCCATACCGATAAACGAGCCCACCTCTATCATGTCTGGCAGGATGCGGTGTGTGGCTCCATGCAACTTCTCCACACCCACGATGGTGATCAGATTGGAAGCGATGCCGGAGATATTGGCTCCCATAGCGTTGAGCAAGTGGCATAGCTGCTGGATATACGGTTCGCAGGCTGCGTTATATATTGTCGTTGTGCCCTCTGCGAGCACGGCTGCCATGACGATATTAGCAGTGCCAGTCACCGAAGCCTCATCAAGTAGCATGTATGTGCCGTGCAGCTTCTCCGCCTCGATGTTGTACACATGACGCTCGTCGTCGGAGTTGAACTCTGCACCGAGGTTCTTAAAACCAAGGAAGTGGGTATCGAGACGTCGGCGACCTATCTTGTCGCCGCCGGGTTCTGCCACAACAGCCTTACCGAAGCGTGCGAGCAGCGGACCCATCATAAGCACGCTGCCTCGTAATGCGGCGCACTTCTTCACGTATTCGTCGCTGGCGAGAAACTCAAGGTTGAGTTCGTCTGCCTGAAACGTGAAGTCGCCCTTACCGTTGCGCATCACTTTCACGCCTACATCCTGCAACAAGCGTATGAGATTGTTGACATCGAGAATATCTGGGATATTTGTTATTCGGACGGGTTCGGGTGTAAGCAGCACAGCAGCAATCACCTCAAGAGCCTCATTCTTGGCTCCTTGCGGTGTGATGGTGCCGCGTAGCGGACGTCCGCCTTCAATTATAAACGATTCCATAAGCTTTGTAGTTTATTTTCTACGACGTTGTCTTCTCTCCTGATTGCGTGTCGGAGCCTCTGTGCGGTCGAACTTAAACGTGTCGAGGTCGAGCTGTATCTTGCCGTCGGTGTAGTCGGCAAGGTCGGAAGCCACCTTTTCGTTGTCGATAGAGCCGTGTCCCCAGAGTACGAGGTCGCGCTTCATTTGGTTGGCAGCGAGGCGTGTCAGTTCGGTGCGTTCCACTCCGTTGGGCATATTCTTAAGCAACTCGAACACTTCGAACATCATGTTGCCATAGTGACGCACCGGAATACGCTTCATCGGATAGCGCATCGGTGCCGGTTTCTTCAGCATGTTGTGCGCCTCGGTGATGTCGCACGGGTAGTCGATATCGAGCTGAAAACCGCTCATCAGTGCGAGGTGGTCCCACAGTTTCTGGCGGTAGTCTTTATTCTCGTAGTTGTGTGGCATCATGCGCTCCATGACCGCGATTATGGTATTGGCACAACGCTGGCGCTCGGCACGGCTCTTCAAGCCGACACAGTAGTCGACCATCTGCTGCACCTCGCGTCCGTATTCGGGCAGCACGAGGTGCTCGCGTTGTGTATTGTAGTCTAATCCTTTTATCTTCATATATCTATTACAGTAACTTCTTTGATTCTTTCGCCACAAAGTCCTTCAGATAGAACGGCACAAAGTATGCCACATCTTCGAACTTCTCCAGCGCGATGCGCTTCTCGGCGAGCGGATACATCCACTTAGCGAGTGGGTGTACGTTCTTTATGAGGCGCGCATTGGGATGGTTAATCACCTCCATACACTTCTCGGCACCGTCGCCGAAGAAGTAGACCGGTCCGCGGTCGAGGTATTCCTTGTACGTGTCGGCATCGACGATGTCCGCCTGAATGCCACGCACCTCGTGCAGCGCACGGTCGTAGACAGCCGAGTAGACCTCCATGCGACGTGCGTCGAGCATCGGACAGAGCAGTGCGTCCTCCTCCACTTCCTCGCGCAGCAGCACGGGTACAGTCATCAGCTCGAGCGTAGGCACCGAGATTAGCTTCAGGTTCTGACCGTAGCAGATGCCCTTTGCCATCGACACACCGATGCGCAGACCTGTGTACGAACCCGGACCGCAGCTCACGGCTACGGCATCGAGCGGTATGGCATGGCTATCGGCAAACGACATTGCCTCGTCAACATATACGCCGAGTTTCACGGCGTGGTTCGGACCATCAAAGTCTTCCTTGGAGAATATACACGCGCCATCCTGACTGACGGCGACTGAACACACATTAGTGCTCGTATCAATGCTCAATATACACGACATTCTTTTCTTATTTTTTCTGCATCTGCAACTACTAAACACCACAATAACTCATAATCGGTGCTTAATGGCAGACTACACATTAATATAATAGATTGCAAAAATACAATTTTTTATTCAATTTCGCCCATTAACGAAGCGTTAAAAAAAACAAGCAAACGTTTTTTTTCATATATGGAAAATATTAGCTACATTTGCATCCCGAATAACAAACAAGCATATATAAATAACAAACACGCAATATGATACTTTCAATGACCGGCTACGGCAAGTCTGTCGCAGTCTACAATGGTAAGAAAATCAACGTCGAGATAAAGTCGCTGAACAGCAAGGCACTCGACCTTTCCACACGCATCGCTCCTCTCTTCAGAGAGAAGGAGATGGAGATACGCCAGGCTATCCAGGCGAAGGTGATTCGCGGCAAGGTCGACTTTGCGATATGGGTGGAGAAGGATGCCACAAGCGATGCCACGACCATCAATACTGCACTCGCCAAGAACTACTGCGAGCAGATAAAGAGCGTGGCTGCGGAGTGCCAGATACCGCTGCCTGCCGACTGGTTCATCACGCTGCTGCGTATGCCCGACGTGATGTCGAAGGTGGAGATAGAGACGCTCTCTGACGAGGAGTGGGTAGTGGCACGCAAGGCTATCGACGAGGCTATCGACGCACTCGTGGCGTTCCGCCAGCAGGAGGGTGCGGCACTGCAGAAGAAGTTCGGCGAGAAGATCGACAACATCGAGGCTCTACTGAAGAGTATCGAGCCTTACGAGAAGTCGCGCGTGGAGAAGATTCGCACACGCATCGTCGACGGACTGAGCTCCATCCCAGAGGTTGACTACGACAAGAACCGCCTCGAGCAGGAGCTTATCTACTACATCGAGAAGCTCGACATCAGCGAGGAGAAGCAGCGTCTCGCCAACCACCTCAACTACTTCCGCGAGACAATGGCTGAAGAGGGAGGTCAGGGCAAGAAGCTCGGCTTCATAGCGCAGGAGATGGGACGCGAGATTAATACTACCGGCTCGAAGAGCAACAACGCCGAGATGCAGAACATCGTGGTGAAGATGAAGGACGAGCTGGAGCAGATTAAGGAACAAGTGCTGAACGCGCTTTAAATTCAAAACTCAAACATGGGTAAACTCATTATATTCTCCGCTCCAAGTGGCAGCGGCAAAAGCACAATTATCAATCGTTTGATGCAGCGTCCGGAGCTGCACCTCGCCTTCTCCATCTCGTGCACCTCACGCGCTCCGCGTGGCACCGAGCAGAACGGTGTAGAGTATTTCTTCATCACTCCCGAGGAGTTTCGCGAGCGCATCAGTCGCGACGAGTTCCTCGAGTACGAGGAGGTTTATCAGGACCGTTTCTACGGCACACTGAAAGAGCAGGTGGAGACACAGGCTGCACGCGGCGAGAACGTGGTGTTCGACCTCGACGTGAAGGGTGGCTGCAACATCAAGAAGTTCTATGGCGACCGCGCACTGAGTCTGTTCATCCAGCCGCCATCGGTGGAGGAGCTGCGTCGCCGCCTCGTCGGACGCGCCACGGATGCGCCCGAGGTGATTGAGCAGCGCATCGCACGCGCCGAGTTCGAACTGTCGCAGGCCCCGAAGTTCGACCGCATCATCATCAACGACGACCTTGAGAAGGCTGTCGAGGAGACCTACGAGGCTATCCGCTCATTCATCGAAGAGTAGTATCTTAGGAGGGTATGGCATCCTGCCATACCCACGCAGCCACTTGGTATTAGTAGCAGATTTTCCCACAGAACGCACAAAATTCACAGAACCTTCTGCTGAGAAGAGTCTCCCACAGATTGCACGGATGAGCACAGATTATTGGGGGCGTAGGAGTCCCACAGAATTCATAGTACCTTCTGCTGTGTTCTGTGAATTCTGTGGGAGAAAGCTACAGCAAGAAAGTTCTGTGAAATCTGTGAATTCTGTGGGAGAAAGCTACAGCAAGAAAGTTCTGTGAGTTCTGTGAATTCTGTGGGAGAAAGCTATAGCAAGAAAGTTCTGTGTAAATCTGTGAAATCTGTGGGAGAATACAATTTGCTCGGTTGGTGCACTTGAGACAAGTGCACCCCCTAAGGTTCCACGGATTGCGTGGAACAATACGATTATAGCAGGCAGCGTGGGTATGGCAAGGATGCCATACCCTCCTACGTTTTGTAGTTTTGTCACACCCTCCTATACAAACATAAAACAATGCAGAAGATAAAGACAGGTATCTACGGCGGGTCGTTCAACCCCATACACAACGGACACATCGCCATTGCGAAGCGAATGTTGGAAGAAGCCGGGTTGGACGAGATATGGCTCATTGTGTCGCCACAGAACCCACTGAAGGCAGCAGGCAGTCTGCTCGACGACCAGCTGCGCCTCGATATGACGCAGCGTGCGCTTGCGCCCTATCCGCAGCTCACGGCAAGCGACTACGAGTTTCGCTTGCCACGTCCGTCGTATATGTGGCACACGCTGCAACACCTCTCCGCTGACTACCCCGACCGCGAGTTCACGCTCCTCATAGGTGCCGACAACTGGGCGGTGTTCGACCGCTGGTACCACGCCTCAGACATCATAGCCCACTACCCCATCGCCATCTATCCGCGCACCGGGTCGCCCATCGACACCGATACGCTACCTTCTACCGTGCGTATGTACGACACCGGACTGTACGACATCAGCAGCACGGAGGTGAGAGAGAAGGTGGCACGTGGCGAGGATGTATCACAACTCGTACCGAAAGAAATCTTAAAGGACGTAAATCTGCACTACGGACAACAATAACAAGCAATAATAGCATCTGCGTCGGTCGATGCGGATGTCTGCGTCGGTCGATGCGGATGTCTGCGTCGGT
>OHKV01000385.1_pt1 | contig 30916 bp, 24 predicted proteins | sample 1568951 | NCBI WGS metagenome assembly OHKV01 (sample SAMEA3879528, study PRJEB24766) | human gut metagenome | biome: human-associated habitat; feature: feces | place: USA | collected 1985/1987
CAACGTACATTTGACACACAGCTTGCTTTGTTTTGAATTCGTCGAACTCACGTTAATTATGGAGATAGATTTCTTCCCGATGCTATCCACAAAAGGAATACATCGCTATATAGGCATGTCATTCTTAGGATTGATCATCATTACCTATGTAGTCAGTGCCTATATGATAGCCCAGAGGCTTATAGGCGAAGACAATGTGTTACTTTGTTTTCTTGCTACCATACCCATTTTTATCGGCGAATATGCAGTATTCGTGTTGTTGATTCATGGAATTAAGCAATGTCTTTATACTTATTTCAAGAGTAACAGAAGGGAGTTGAATAATCAGGCTGACCGTGAGAATATGGACAGTTTTATTCTCAAACATCTGGAGGATATTCAGAAGAAACTGAATAAAGCTCAGATAATATCAAATCCTCAATACAATGTTGCTCCACCTGCTCATACCTCACCAAAAGAACATTCAGAAGACAATACTTGCAAGGATGATTTGCAGTCAAGTATTATGCCGAAACTTGACCAGGCACTAAAAACGGCACAGAGTAATTTGGCCCCTTTCATGAAACAACTACATATAGACCGTATCCAACTCGCAGAAGCGAAAACAAAGAAAGACAATGAGAAACTTGAAAAAGTCCTGAGATATACGCGTCTTGTTCTCCTTCCTCATGGTTTCAGCGATGAGGAACTTTACCAGATAGAAGAAGCCGTCAAATTACTAATAGAATATGAAGGTGTCGTGAATTGTGTAGCTGTCACGATAGGAAAGAACAAACTGAAGCAGGCAGATCTCAAAAACTTTGCCTGGAACATAGGTTATCAGTACAAGATTGATTCAGAAAAGCTGGCTCTGTTTGTGCTTAACCTGTTCCACTCTTGGTTCAAGAACACCGAAAAAGAAACTATACGAAAGACTCTCCGGAACACAACGGGTAACTACTCAATCGAGATAGACGAAAACATAATTGAACATCTGTCAATGTTGGAAGAAAAAGTTCTTGGCAAAAAACGTAAGTAGTATATTTATGGATTTTTATTATTGTTTGGCTCTATAGCCCTTATAACATCTTTATATCGTTCACGTGCATATGTAATCATTTGATAATCAACATTGTTTATATTTGAGGAAGTGAAGTAAGTATCGGTAAACAACGACAACTAATAATAGAAACTTGGGCTTTATCCCCAAACAACAAAAAGAAAACGATGCAAATTCATAACAACACATTGATAGCGGAATGCTCATCTTACGATTTCAAGGAAATGCTGGAGCGTAAGAAAGTAAAGTCATGGCTTAAATCTGTGTCGGCTTTTAGGCACGAAGATAAGCCTGGGCATGGACATGTGATTGTAAAAACGCATTTTCATTCATTTCAATACCACTTTTTTTATTTATGATGGAAAATCGAGTATGTTTTTATTCTCCGAATGATTTAAGCATCGGTTATAATCTTGAACTTGCAGAAAAAGCAATTGCAAAGTATAAATCTGAGCCAGCTTCTACGTTAACAGACGTGATAGAGTTATTCCACATCAAGAAACTCATAGATAATGATTGTCGATTGAAATGCTGGTCAGACGCCATGTTTAATCAAATCAAAGAAGATATAAAAGATTATAATGTTATTATTGCAAAACACTTTGCCAAGCTAAATAGAAACTCTTTGGAGAACTGCTATGATGCATTAGCTTGGGATTACAGACAAGCATTTTGGGACATTATTGACCAATTCAAATTATTTAATGTTATAGATAATAATTTTGTAAAAAATACAGCAAAAGGCAAACAAAATGACTTGACAGAAATACTTCATTGCAGGAATGTCGTGGAAAAATTCAAAATAGAACTAAGGCAGATAATGATTGAAGACAGTAATACGGCTCAGATTCTCATAAATCATTATATCGCCAAACATGACAATAAAACTGATAGAAAAATTCACCTTCCTTCAAATCTATCAATGGACGACAAGGTTAGAATAATAAACTCATATTTAGATAGCAAGGATCCTAATTTAAATTATGTCCGTCTAATTTGTCAGAATAAGGATGACAAAAATGGACTAGTATTAGATCCCCAAACGAAAGTAAAAGCAGAACGTCTAGCTCAAAAGTTAAACGATGAGTTTATGTCCGACAGTCGTACTGTTAAAATTTCGCATAAATTAGCTGTCGCATTTTCTAATGAAAACAATATAACACCAACAGACTATAGAGTCGAAGGAGGTTATCCTACTTATTTATACAGCATAAAGTATATTCGTTCCTGCAATTCTATAGAGCTAGTGGAGAATTGCAAAACCTTATTCTATTGGATAAATCGTCACGGACTATTGGAACTCATCAATAAAAGTAGCGAAATAGATGGACTAGAGATTGCTTTTATGGATAAAAGTAAAAATGCCTATCCAGATTACAGCTATTTCCATCAAAAGAACGACTTAGCATTATATCAAATATATGGGTACAACAAAGTATTAGCTCAATTAAACATGTCTCTTGAGCAAACGCTAAAAGAATTTTACGAAGTACATCTTTTCAACAAATATGGCTATCCTGCATTGAAATTGAACTACCCTAATATTGAAAATAGTTGGTTAAATAAATGCCGGATACTATTCCCTGAACTAGATTCTGTTGTCAAGCAATATAACACCTATGTTCAGTATGATGAGATAGACAAAGATATCGTAAGGTTAAGCAAGCCTTTGAAAATGACAGAAGGTAAAAGTCTTTTACTTAACAAGTATTATGAAATTAATGAAGAGTCTTCAGAAATTCGTGTAATACTAAACTGCATTTTTGGTTCTAGCACTCTACTTGGTTATGTTAAGCCCTTTAAGGAAAAGCATTATCATAATCTTTTTGATTTATTAAACAACGAAGAAGTATATTATGAATTCTATGAAGAGTATCAAAAAACTAACATAGATTTCCTCTTATCACATGATGTCATAAAAAAAAGTAAAGACGGACAACTATCTATGCCAGATGATGATTTTAAAATTATACTAAAATCACTATGGGAATATCGAGCTTGTTCTTATTGGCATTATTCTGAAAAAGGAATGAGGTACCTTGATGAGATGTTAAATAAAGGTTGGCTTATAAAAAGTGACAATTTATTGACGAAAGAGGAGAAACGATACTTTAGCTACTATATGGATAATGGAGAATTCACTAATGGATTTGCATATCGAAACCTATATGCCCATGGCTGTATTATTTCAGAGGATGATACCAATAAACACCATATTGCATATTTGGTATTCCTACGGCTTTTAACTATCTTAATTTTGAAAATTGAGGATGATTTGCAATGTGCGACAAGAGCTCTTCTCACAGGTATAGTGTCACATATAAACTCAAAATTAAATTGCTGAAGTAGTTTTTGGATTTAAACTTAAAAGTATATAATCTAAGATAAGGCTAAAGCTGGGACTTTTTGTCGCATCACATATGATTACAAGTACGTTTATCCAACTTTTATATATGGGCATATTTAAATCTGTATCGTCTTTTTCCGATATAGACTATAGTATTTTATTTTATGGAGTAAACAATGACGGAGTGATTGTCAGTTTGGAGAATCAACAAGTAGATACCGACTTTATCAGTGAAATGATAAAGGCTAGACTTGCCTTGTACTAGAAGTATAGCTTATACCGATTGAGCACTAAGGGCATATCATTACTTTCATACGAATTAAAGAGGATACACATGACTTAGAATTTACTGCATAACAAATGGGTACCAACAAACTTTTTTCATTATTATTACCAATACTTCCCGTAAATAAATCCAGCAGGAATGAAGCAACAAATATTTAGATTCGTTTTGACTGCTCACATCAGGCTGTAGACTGTCCAATATTGGATTACTGTTTGTGGACAATTGTACCGTGCTCTAATCCCATATTTTCTGTACCAGTTGAATGGAACTTTATAAAAAACGATACCATCAGTTCAATAGAGCATCGGCAAATCTTGTATTGCTTCTGAAATATGGTATGGACGTCAGCCAAAACTACACAATGAGCAGATTGAGGAAGATACCGAATTAAACTCTTTGACTATTCTAACAGCGCTATCTTTGAAGGATTGGTAAACCATCTTATCCATAAAGATTACACTTTATTGTAGAAAGTGCATATTGATATACATGATAACTGAGTAAAATTGATTTCACATGGTGGAATGCTTTATGGTACATTGATTAAGGTCGAAACATATATAAAAGCATCGTATATGCTATGAAATCCGATTATTGTAGATATGTTTCAATTAGACTATATGGAAAACAATCAGAACGCATTTACATCATAAAAAAAGGTAATGCAACTTAGGAAAATCTCGATTTTTTAATCTCATTATATATAAATCACAATTTAAGGCTACCTTTGTAATTAAGGTAAAGGAATAGAATAAGTTTTTAGATAAATATATAGAAAACAAAAAATATGGAAGAAGAATTATCTGATGTTGAACGTTGGCAGAAATCCGAAGATGAACGTTTGGAGTACGAAGGCTATTGTAATAAAATTCGCAAAGGATTAGAAGACCTTGACGAAAAAAGTGGAGAACGTGCTTTATGGGAACTAGTTCAAAACGCACGTGATATGAGTAGTGAAGCCTGTATAAAAGTAGAATTAAACGATACAAATCTAATTTTTTCTCACCATGGCAAACCATTTGACTATACTTCATTTCGTGCTTTAGTTAAGCAAGATAGTTCTAAGGATAGAAATGGAGCAGACCAGGTTGGTCAATATGGTACAGGCTTTATGACGACTCATGCTTTTAATCGTTTGGTATATGTCAGTGGTCCATTTGTAGTAAAAACTGGAGAAGAAACTATCAAGGGTTATGTGCAAGTAAAGGACTTTGAGTTAGACCGAACCCTCGTTGATACAGCTGAAGGTCCTAAAAAAATAAAAGAACAACTAGAAAAAGTTAAACAATTTTGGAAGAGAGAACTACTTCAGGAGATTAACGATGATGCAACATCTTTTCGATATGATTTGACCCCATTACAAGTTCGTAATGTGTCTGATCAATTATCAAGTGCAATTCGCTTAATGCCATTTGTATTGGTAATCAATTCTCGCATCAAAGAGGTGGAAATATATAATCATTTTACCAAAGAGCATTTTACATTAAGAAAATCAGAGAAACAGTCCAGAATTCCGCTAGAAAAAAAAGAATGGCATGCAGTTACTGAAAAAGTGTTACTCATAAACCATGCAACAGGAGAAGAGTCAGCACCTTTTACCTGCAAAAGTTTGCAGTCTGATAATGGCGATGTAGTGGTCATTCCACCATTTCCTGATTTTTGTGGATTGCCGGCAGATATTCCAAGCCTATTTCTTTGGTTTCCCCTGCTTGGAACTGAAAGTTTAGGTATAAATTTCATCTTTCACTCCAAACGTTTTTACCCTGTAGAAAAACGTAATAATATCATGCTTCCGGGTTCCACTCCTATAAAGCAAGAAAATGGGGGTAAGAATAGTGTCGTATTGAAAGAAATAACTGAAGTTTTGTTTGCATATTTTGCGAAGGATGAAAACGCTAAAACACTCATTCGTCAGATGTGTGAAGTTTCATTTCCAAATACGAGTGAAGATAAAGTAACTTGTCAATTTTACAAAGATATGCAGGAGCTATGGAATACTCACATACCTTATTGGAAGATATTACCGATAAATGACGAATATTATGCTATAACGGATGCAAGAATCAAATTATTACATCGTGACTTCTATTCCCAACTCAATTTAGAGCAAAGGTTCGAATATGAACCAATATTAACAGATTATGCGCAATTGCCACAGAAAGCAGATGGACATCCCTATCTAATGCCATCAACAGATTTAATAGCTTGGTCAGAAACAATAGACAAATGGGGGTGTAAACACGATGAAGATTTTTTCATTACTGTATCTGATGTATGTAAAGCAATTCGAACAAAGAGTGAGAAACTTCATTCTTTTCTGAGATTAATGAAGGATAGTGGTAATACAGAAGTAATGAAGGATTATGCATTACTTCCTAATAGATACGGTGAATTACGAAAGAAAAGCGAACTTTACCATGCTGCATTTATGACTCCAGAGGTTTATGAATTAGTAAAAGTAGTGATGGGTGATGATTCAAAGAAAATTTATGATTCAGCTTACCTTGATGTATGTGAAGTAAACCTTTATAGTCAATCTGATTTGCAAAGAGCTATTGCTTCTACTATGGGAATCTGGCGTACTTCTGTTTTATCTAATCACAACAGAACATCTTTTACAGATGAACAATTGTCTACCATAATTACATTCTGCTCCGCATCATATCTACCGGAGTTCAATAATGTCAGAGGTAGAATGATGCCATTACTCGCAGAGTTCTATGGCATAGAATATAAGACTGTTCTGACAATCAAGTTTAAAGACGATAAAGAGGAAGATTTCTACAGTTCTGCTTTTAATCTATTATTAGACTACACTTTATATAAATTAAGTCAAAAGAATAATGATATAGAATGGGTACAATCCAATAAAGTATGGCTAAAATCGTTTCTTGAAGAATATAGCCCATTAACCAATGAAGAGCACAAGAAACGATTGAATGATTATGGTGTCCTTCCAAATCAGAAGAACGAACTATGCCTAATGGACAACTTACATAAGAACAATGGTATTCCACCGGAAATGGCCATAATCTACTCGACTATCTTTGGCAAGGATTTGCATAAGTCGTGGGTGGATTCAGACTTTGAGAACATTGTACCGTTAGTAGAAGACAAGCCGGAGGATATTGCCAAAAAAATAGAAGGCAGTCTCGTGGCAGACATGAAACAAGAGACAAAAGACCGTAAATTTGAGAAAATTGTCCGTACAATTATTTTAAAAATTGCAGAATCGAAGGATTGGGAAGAGTGGTTCGGTCAAATCAACGACAAAAAAGCCACTTATACCTTCAGCATGAAAAGTGGTAAAGCTCAAAAAAGTTTATTCTCTTTAATGGATATTGAAGATGACAATCTAGATCGATTGGCTAAACTAACCGAAAAGGGAAACATTAATATAATGCTTGATAAGATGGAGCGGCAACAAGAGCTGGAATACGAAAACGAAGCTCGTTTCAATCATTTGCATGCAATAGGAAAGCATATAGAAGATACATTACGGGAAAAAATAGGCTCAGATTTGATACAAGTAGATAATCCAACGAGAACAGAGGGCAATACCATTGTCGAAGATGTTCAGAATGGACAAGATATTATTGTTCGTATAAAAAATGGAGAGGAGTGGATTGATATCTTTTACGTAGAGGTAAAGAGCAAATGGGATTTTTCCGAACCAGCCCACATGAGTACTCGCCAAGTTCGCATGGCCGCCCTTCATCCAAACGAATATGCATTATGTTGTGTTGATTTACGCAAACATAAACATGAAGATCTCGAAAATCTGCCGACTGAAATCATCCTTGAATGTACAAATGTTAAAATGGGAATCGGAGAAATTCTTAATCCCATGCTTAAAGCCATCCTTGAAGCTGATAACCGTTCAGACGATGAACAAATTAAGATTTCTGAATATCGAAGTAATATGGGCGCATCAATTTTTGAGAAAGGTGATTCCTTGGACGTTTTACTGAATACCATTGAAACAAAAATACGACAGAAACTTTCTAGTATGCCCTCATATAGTACAGAAAAAAGCAACGAAGCATATCAAGGTTATCTAGCCAGATAAAGTGTGGAAGAAAAGAAAATCATTATTATTTATATATACATCCCAAATGACGTCAAACAGGAAGAAGGTATTCTGTAGCTTACTCAGACACTGATTTGTGAACTGTCCCAAATAGGTAAATTAAATCCAAGCGAGTACATTAAGTATCTTTTCTAAGAGAAAGAATTAGAAGAAGAATCAGTTGTTTGGAAATTCCGAACAACTGATTCCTATCGAAAATATTACCTCATCAAAATCAAAACAATTTTTGTAAAAACATTTGCATAAATACGTTGTAATTATAGCGGAAAAACTAAAATAAGAATCAATAGAGCTACATCTTTTGATTGCTATTTAATAAATATCGTGATATAAACACATAATAATCAAATCAATGGGGCGATTTTAACAGAATATCCGGTTTTATCCTTACCTTTGTATATAGAACTTGGGCTTTATCCCCAAACAACAAAAAAAACGATGCAAATTCATAACAATACATTGATAGCGGAATGCTCGTCTTACGATTTCAAGGAAATGCTGGAGCGTAAGAAAGTAAAATCATGGCTTAAATCCGTATCGGCTTTTGCCAATACGGACGGTGGCAGCTTGTTCTACGGAGTAAACGATGACGGAGTGATTGTAGGTTTGGAGAATCCGCAAGCAGATGCCGACTTTATCAGCGAAATGATAAAGGCAAGACTTGACCCAGTCCCGGATATACAACTTATCCCGATTGAACACGAAGGGCATACTTTGCTTGAAGTGAGAGTAAAGGCTGGAACACTGACACCCTATTACTATTATCAAGACGGAACACGTACAGCTTATACACGAGTCGGTAATGAAAGTGTAGAATGTAATTCGCAACAACTTCTTTCGTTGGTATTAAAGGGCACGCACATGACTTGGGATTCGCTGCCTACACAAGTAGATGCCAACAAACATTCTTTCGTTATCCTTGCCAACACATTCCGTGAGCAAACCCATCAGGAATGGAATGATAAATATTTGGAGTCATTCGGACTTGTCACACCTGACGGTAAACTGAGCAATGCCGGATTGCTGTTTGTAGACAATTGTACTGTATTCCAATCACGTATTTTCTGTACCCGTTGGACAGGACTTTATAAAGACGATGCTATCAGTTCCGTAGAACATCGGGCAAATCTTGTATTGCTTTTGAAATACGGCATGGACTTCATCAAGAATTATACCATGAGCGGATGGGTGAAGATGCCGAACTATCGACTTAACCTCCCCGACTATTCCGACCGTGCTATCTTTGAAGGATTGGTAAATCATCTTATCCATAGAGATTACACTGTAATGGGTGGTGAAGTACATATTGATATCTATGATGACCGAGTAGAATTGGTATCACCCGGTGCAATGCTTGATGGTACACAAATCCAAGACCGAGACATATACAAAGTTCCGTCCATGCGCCGTAACCCTGTCATTGCGGATATGTTTACTCAATTGGACTATATGGAGAAACGTGGTTCGGGTTTAAGGAAAATGCGGGAACTTACGGAGAAACTGCCTAATTTCCTGCCGGGCAAAGAACCACATTATCAAACAGAAGCGACTTCTTTCTATACCACATTTTATAATCTGAATTGGGGAGAGAACGGAAGGATACCTGTTGAGGAAGTGGCTAACAGGGTAAATAGCACCCTCGAAAAGTACCCTGTAAACAAAGAAAGTTCGGTAAAAAAGTACCCTGTAAACGAAAATAGTACCCTCGAAAAGTACCCTGTAAAACAGAATCTCAATAAACCTGTTGGTAGAACGGCTCAACGTATCATTGATATGGTTATATCAAACCCAATGATAACCCGTGAAAAAATGGCAGATGAATTGGGTATCTCTTTGGAAGGTGTCAAGAAACAGATAAAGAATCTTAAGGATAGAGGCATTCTCGTCCATGAAGGATCTGATAAGACTGGCTATTGGCGTATTATTATCAAACCATAAACAACAATAGAATCACATGGCAATATTCATATTAGTCTTTATCTTACTAATGGCTTTCTTAGCAATAGCCTTATTGCTTGGTATAGCTCCAATAAGTTCTAAAGCTAAATCCAGAACAATGTATGTGGGCGCAACGCTTATGATACTGATAGCTGTTATGACTTGCGATTATATAGATATGCAACCTGACATGACGGCTAAAATCAGATTTCATACAGTATTGATCTTTGCTATCGCAGTCGGATATTTTTGCGTAGCTGTAGCGGATATGGAAAAGTACAACATAGTGAAACGCAAGAATCAAAAATTAGAAGAAGCCCTTACTACAAAAGAGCAGGAAAAAGTTTCCATCCTATTGGAACAACAAAACGAAAAGCAAAAAGCACTTCTTCAAGGAAAACTTGAATGGTTAACAGAAAAGAATCAAGGTATTTACTGAGGAAGAGCAGAAAGCTATTCTTGCCTGTGCCTGCGCATTTGCAGAACATGACTTGATAATCGCTCCATCAATATCTATTCAGCAAAAAGATACGTGTAGTCAGCAAGACCTTATGTATTTTGTTTGTTCTGCTTTTTTCAACATGGGTAAGAAGCGTAATGATATTGCAAGTTTCTTGTATAAAGTTTTTCCTATCTATTTTCCTGCTGGAGAAAGTGTATTGGCTAAAAAGATGCCGGGACAGGAAAGGGTAAAAGAGAGAAGGGAGAAAGAAAATAATTAAAAAATAATACAACAATGAGACTATTAGATTTCATATTCGGCAAAAAGAAGGACGCAAAAACTTCTGTGCCACAATCAAAACCAGCAGCGAAGCAGCAACCGACGGCTTCAAGACCTGCGACAACTACAAGTTCTGCTCCCAAAACTGCAGAGCTGAGTATTGCACCGTTTGTATTCGAGTCAAACCAACACCAGCGCTACGAGAATGGTAATCCAGTACAAGGTTTGCAAGAATGCCCTCGTATAATTAAGGTTGAAAAGAATGTCAATGGTTGCAGTGGTTATCAATTGAAAAACGATGATGGCTATATTGTTCGTATGATTAATGGCGATACTGGCCAACCTCAGATGTCAGCGAAGCCTATGCGCGTAATCAAATCAACTGTTACTGAAGTCATTCTTAGAGGGTATATGGTAAGTGCTCAGACTCCTTTCGGCTTTCAGGATTTTGATATGTCTGACTATGGACTTACTGTCTCTCTGGAAGACGGTAAGGTTGTGAAGTGCGTTCTTCATATGTATGACCGCAATGCGAATATTGAGTACCAAAAAATATTGACGAAAGTTTTTTCCCAATCATCAAACAAAGCTTCTGCAAAAGAGAAATTAACCGAAGTTGAATTATATGTTGTTCAAGCATTAACACAATTGGGTGCTGGAAATGATGGTGACGCTGTATATCATCCATTGTATAAAGCGTGGCGATCATTCCAAAATAATCCTGGCCAACTTAAGAAGATTATTAATGCAGGCTCATTTGGTAAAGGTATGATGATATTCTTGTCGTATGGTACTGTTACAGACATTGACTACAAACAGCAGTTAGCAAGTATTGCTTATTTATTTTTAAGTCTTGCCATTCAAAACAATCAAAATGATGCAAATCTGATATTAACCCGTTTGCTCGTTATGCAAAATAACCGTGAAGCTTTCGAATATACAGTCTCATCTGTAGTAAATAAGGATGAAGGTATGATGTTTATGAACATGAACCCTTTTAAAGCTAGAGATGCAATATTTAAGATGGAATATGCAGATTTGTCGAAAGATTCTCACTTGTTATCTGTTGACATTTTTACGCAAGCATATCAAGACCTAAGAAGTAAAATACAATCAGGTTTCTTCGGTCAAAATAAATCGGAGCTTTCCATTATAACAGAGGGAAAAAATCTTCATAAAGAAGTTACAGAATATCTCGTAAACAAGATCCTAGAAGAAAACGATATAGATTTTTAATTCAGAGGCGTATGGCTTGGAAGAAGGCAACTATTCAACTCGATAACGGAACTTGGGTTGATGCTCAAGTTCCAGAAATCGTTTCGGCAAGTAGAAGTACGGATATCCCTGCTTTCTATGCAGACTGGTTCTTTCATCGACTGGAGAAAGGATACTCAGCGTGGACGAATCCGTTTAATGGCAAGAAAAGTTATGTATCGTATCAGAATACACGTTTTATTGTATTTTGGTCTAAGAATCCAGAGAGGTTGATTCCTCACTTGGATAAGTTAGAACAGCATACGCCTAAGATAAAGTGCTACATCCAGTACACCCTTAACGATTATGTCGTTGAAGGTTTAGAGAAAGGCGTGCCTTCTGTCGAGAAACGTATAGATACATTCAAACAGCTTGTGGATAAGCTTGGAAAAGGACATGTTGTTTGGCGTTTCGATCCATTGATTCTCACAGACCAAATCTCAATGGACGATTTGTTACAGAAGATTGAAAACATTGGCGATCAACTCAATGGCTATACTGAAAAGTTAGTGTTTAGCTTTGCTGATATTGAGTCATATAAGAAGGTTAAGAATAACCTTATCCGCAACAATGTACATTATCAGGAGTGGACTCAAAAACAGATGATTGAGTTTGCCAAATGTCTGTCTGCGCTCAATAAAGCCAAAGGTTGGAACTATGAGCTAGCCACTTGTGGTGAGAAACCAGAATATAAAGAATATAGCATTCAGCCTAATCACTGCGTGGATGACAATTTGATGGTTCGTTTTGCATGGCGCGACGAAGTTCTAATGAAGTTCCTTGGAGTAGAAATCCGAGCCAAGAATTCTACTTTAAGCCTATTTGATGAGCCGGAAGTAATCCCAGAGAATGCGATCATGCTTGACGATGATATTCATTATGCCATCAAAAAGAAAGATAATAAGGACAAGGGGCAACGAACGCTGTGCGGATGTATAGTAAGTAAAGATATTGGACAATACGACACCTGCCCACACCAATGCGAATATTGCTATGCCAACACAAGTAAAGAACTTGCATTGGCGAACTATAAGGTAGCCAAAAAATCTGGCTTTCAAAGTGAAACAATAACAGGAAGATAAAATGTCGAAGTATAAAGATAAGATAAAGAACTTGCCTCGTGTCACCTTGGAAGTAATATCTGAAGTGTGTCTTGGTATGCTTCCATCGGAATATCGAAGTCATCCATGGGACCTGCCCTATGCTGATAAAAATTTCGCAAAAATATTTGATCAAGAAGACCAATTGAATGGTTATGCAGCTGCTTATACAAATTGGCATAAGGGAAAATTACGTATTGCTTTTGATAACACACCGACTGACACTTTTGTTGGTGAAATAGCTGTAATAGATTGGGCTTGTGGTCAAGGCTTGGCTACAATATTCCTTCATGAGTATCTCGAAGAGAAAGGTTATAACTGTCGAATCAAAGAAGTTATACTCGTTGAGCCTTCGGAAATAGCTCTTGACCGCGCTAAGTTTAATATTGAGGCCATTGATAACAAAATCAAAGTTTCTATAGTCAATAAGAAACTGGATGAAGTAATTGATTTTGATATTAAGCTTTTTGAACAACGAAAAGTAATACATCTGTTCTCTAATATTTTCGACATCAAAGGAATAAGTCTCAAGCATATCAGTGAAAATCTCCTAGTAAATCTGACGAAGGATAATTATGTACTTTGTGTTAGTCCCTACTACCAACATGTGGAAAGTCGTTACAATACATTGCTTCAATATTTTCAACGTCCACTTGTATGGCAGTTCCGCGATTCGCAATCACAAAAAAACCTTTTAGGATATACCTATAATATTCTTTCCTTAAAGCTCCTTGCTGATAAGAGTGAGCAGATTATTAAATATGATTTTTTTCCAGCCTCGCAATTCCACGCATGTTTCGCATTAGAATGTGTGAAACCAATAGTTGAGGATTATGCTACTCACACATACTTTGATGTATATGCTCCATACGAACTTGGTGCGAGTATCAGTGATGACGTAGAGCCAATCTTCGCCGTTCTGAATAATATTGTTAGCAGAGGGCTTCCAACCAAACCTTCCTTAAAGGTTGAAAATATCCTTAGTGAGAAATTATCTTGTTCGGAAGTTTCTACACTTTATGACGGTTTCCGCTTCAACTCTTTGTTGGACCATGCTGACGAACTAAAGCTGAAAGAGTATGCCATGACAGGAGATTTAGGTGAAGACTTACGCATCAACCAATTACTCTATACGCCTATCGCAATAGCAAGAGTGCAGAAGGTTCTAGTGGAAGCTTTGATTAGCCATCGTCTGAATTTACAGAAAGACGAGTGGAATGTACTCATTGAAGAATGTGACGTTCCATTTGCTAAATTGGCTGTTGAAGATTTCAAAGAAATGTTCAACCATCTTGCAACTTTGTCTCAAGACTTCGACAATATGCGTATTCCACACATAAATCTGCATGTCATATCTAGCAAGGTTTATAAGGAATCACCGCTTCTTGAAAAAAATGCTATCTTTGAGCCGACGGAAGAAATACGTAATACGACCTTTGACTTGATAATTAGGTACTCTTCAACCCCAAAAATGGAAGACTGCAGTTTTACCGAATATCAAGTAAGCAACGATAGCTTCTATTGCATATTCCCGGCAACGGAACAGTATGCAGAGCGTTACATCTACACTACGCATGGGTTGGAATATAATCCGTTAGTAAACGATGATAAGAAACCAATCGATGATGCTGTAGATCATTTAAGATATTTCTTGCAGCTACTATTTAGAAAGGAAGATTTCCGTCCTGGTCAGCTTCCTATTCTCTCTAGAGTCCTACAGAACGAATCGGTTATCGGTCTTTTACCAACAGGTGGCGGTAAATCACTCACTTATCAATTGGCCGCATTCCTGCAACCAGGCGTAAGCCTTGTTATCGATCCTCTTGTCTCACTTATGAAGGACCAATATGATGGACTTATCAATGCCGGTATAGATTGTTGCACCTATATCAATTCGCAAGTTGCAGATACACGTGCAGAGCGTGAGTACGACATGGAGCATTCAAAATGCCTATTCGTGTTCATGTCGCCTGAACGTTTGTGCATTCATGGTTTCCGTCAGAGGCTCCGTAATATGCAAGATCTACATGTGTATTTTGCATATGGTGTCATTGATGAGGTTCATTGTGTTTCCGAATGGGGACATGATTTCAGATTCTCATATTTACATTTAGGGAGAAATCTCTATCAGTATGTTTTGCCAAAGCAGAGTTCGGGACATGAACATATATCGCTGTTTGGCTTGACCGCAACGGCTTCATTCGACGTTTTAGCAGATGTTGAACGAGAACTATCTGGTGAAGATGCGTTCCCTTTAGATAACGATGCCGTCGTTAGATATGAAAATACCAATAGACTGGAACTTCAATATCGAGTTGTCCAAGTTGATGCTTCTGGTTGCAATGACAAATGGGCTGTCTATGAACGGAAGAACGATGTGGTGGCCCAAGTCTTAGGTGAATCTTTGGATTGTCTTAAAGAACTTGAGAAGCCAGAAAATATCAAACGCATCAAAAGTAGATTTCTCCAACGAGAGAATATTATGGATGATAATGTGATAGATGAAATCTACGATCGAGACATTACAGTTCCTGTAGATGACGAATGGGCTACGAGTAAAAACAGTAATGCTTCAGCCATTGTATTTTGCCCCCATAGAGTTGGCTCTCTTGGTGTAAATAACTCAGCCAAGCAGCGTGGCGTTAAAGGTGCCATAGCTGCAAGCCTTGGTACGCAACGTGTAAGTAACTATGTCGGTGGTGATGTGCTTACTGAACAAGACAAGTTCCTTCATGGAGATACCAATATTATGGTTGCAACCAAAGCCTTTGGTATGGGCATTGACAAGCCCAATGTACGCTTCACGTTGAACATCAATCACTCGGGTTCGCTGGAAGGCTATGTACAGGAAGCTGGCCGTGCTGGACGAGATAGGAAAATGGCTTTGTCCACCATTATGTATTGTCCTCAAGAGTTCAGTGAGCAAAATGAGCGCACGCGCATATATGAGGCTGTACCCGTAGATTATGGAGTACATCAGTTCTTTTACGAGAACAACTTCATTGGAGCCGATTTCGAAAAATGGATTATGTATTTCTTAATGTCTAAGAATACAAATACGATCGTTGAAGTTGGTGAAAAACAGAAGAATGTTGAAAGCGTTTCGGGCTTCTTGGATAAGTTGATGTTAGCTCAACCGGAAGAAGAGTTGGTCTACTACATCTCTTATACCTACACGGCAGAAGATGTACGCTGGATAAACGAAATGCTTACAAAAAACAATCTTCCTCGATTCAAGACTGATGATGACATTCGCCTTGAAGAGGAGGGTAAACGAAGACACGGTTTTGCACGTCCAGCGTACAATTATGGTTATGCTGACTATACAGAAGCACTTCAAAAGACAATCTATCGCATGTGTTGTGTCGGCGTTATCGACGATTTCACTCAAGACTACTACAATCAACGTTTCCGTATTGTAACTAAGAGAAAAGCTGATGGGCATTATTTTATGGCACTAAAGCAATTCTTGAAACGATACTATACAGATGAACGAGCTGATATTGAAATTGCAAAAGCCCATGAAGTGAGAGGCGACAATGAGATTCAGCAATGTCTTTCTTTTATTACAGAGTTTGTCTATACCAAGATTGCGATGAAGCGTAAACGTGCAATGCAAGACATGGAAGACTTTTGTAATAGAGCAATTCATAGTGATAAGAATTGGTTGGAAATAAATGAAGACCTCAAAGACGACATTTATTATTACTTCAATTCTAAATACGCACGAGAAGACTATGAGACAGAGTTTGGAGAAGCTTTCTCGTTGACTCAAGATACGGATCATGGTAAGTATTCATCATTCGATGTACTCTTTAAGTACTTGCGTGTTGTTGACGATGACGTGATGGGACCAAGTGACTCACAAATTGGTAACATCAAGCACTTGCATGGTGCAGTACGATTAATTCGCCGTTCCTTGACGGATACCAATCCTGCTCTTGATATGCTTAATGCCTATTGCCTTTTGTTCCTTGGAGTTGGCGACAATAAAAAACTTGCGAATGAAATGCGGAATAGTTATATAAGCGCATATAAGGAGTTCAGAGAAAGGTCCATTAATAACCTCAAGGATTTCTATGTCAACATGAAGCGTTTCAAAGAAGAAATTCAAAAAAAAGGGCGCAATGTCGTTGACGAGAAGGAAATGACGCTCATCAATAGATGGGAAACAGAAGCTGAGCTTTTCATTCACTCATCTTGGGTAAAGATGTTTAGAGATAAGTTTGTAGGAGTCACAAAAGATAATGTTTAATTAAGCAAAAACAACAAAGATATGGAAGATAAATCTATTCTCGAAGTCCTCACTCAATTAGAGAGCGACTTGAAAGACATCAAAACTGCCAAAGAGCAAATTGATGACGTGTTAGAGGCAGATAGTGAAATAAACGAGAACCTCGCTGATTATTCGCAGCAATTGGCCTCCATTGCCACTCAACTTGGCTCTTTGAAAGAGCTTATCAAGTCTGAGGTGAAAGGTATCGTTTCAGATGTAGATTCTGATGTTACTGAGCGTTTAGCCTCTGTTGGCAAACTCGTTTCCAATATAGGCATGTTGTCATCAGAGATTGAAAGTAATGCTAAGAAGGTCGTCTCTAATACGACTACGGCAATGAATGACTCATGCGCCAAAGTCATTAGAAGCTTTGAAGCTAGTATCAAGAACACTAGTGAGGTTTTCTCGAAACAGACTACTGCAGGTGTTGATAAACTAGCTCAAGTTGCTACGGATTTGAAAGGTTCCGCTACAGACTTTTCTGGTTCAAAGAAGGAGATTCTCCAAAAGATTGATGCTCTAGCTAGGGATTTGTCCGTTCTTAAGGCCGTAGCCGATAGCCTTGATAAGGCTATGTCGGAGCTTGTGAGTGAAAGTACTCAACAATCAAAAGACCTGCAAACGGCCAATGAAAATATCAATCAGGTTCTAACAAACCTCAAGAACCACGAGGCTTCTCTTCAAAGTGCAGTAAAGGCTATTGAAGAGAAAAACGACAAGGTCAAGGATGAACTTAAAGGTGCAATTGATACCAACAAGAAAATTTTGTTTGGTGTTGTAGCTTTGGTAATTATTGATATAATTCTGCGATTTATTTAACATTTGACTCCAATCTCAATGAAAGGTAAAATCTTAGTAATAATACTACTGGTTACTCTCTTTGATATACGTGATTTTAGTACACAGTCTATCATAGAAGAAAAACTTGAAAAGCTTTCTCTGTATCTTAGTAATAAAGATGCGGAGAAGACTGAGCGCATATGGGAAAGCATTAATTTTTCAGATATAGAGTCCTTATCCGATTCTTTGAAATGTATGTATCATTACCATACGGCAAATTTGGACATTCTGAAAGGGAATAATGCTGATTACTTAGGAAATGGCAAACATTTAGAATTGGCAAAACAATATATGGAAAGAGCTCTTCAAATGGGGTGATTTCAATATAATAAACATTCGGTTAACCACATTGCAAATTTGAGAAATTAGTTCCGAATCGGTGCTATTCGTAGTCAGTTCGGAACTAATAGTATCTATTCGGAACAAGTTTGGTTAGATTTTACCCAATTACTGGGGAGAAGCTCTGTCATATCCTTTTCGTCCCTTTCATAATATGGAATTTTGTGTAGGATATCCTCAATCCTGGTTCTAGGTTCTACTCCTGCAGACTTGCAGGTGGCAATCAGAGAGTAAACGATGTAGCCCAGTATGTGGATGCATCGTTTCCGCAGAACAGATAGTTCTTCCTTCCCAAAATCATATATAATCAGGGGCATGTGTGAATAATAAACATACTCCTCCACCTTATTATATATAGGGACAATACTTGGCGTATGTATTTGCTGTATTTCAGAAGGGACATTCTCCCAATCTTGGGCGGAAAATATTTTCTTCAACATCATCTTTATATTTATGGTTAATATATGCTTGTGGGTCGTAGGATAAGAAGCATGAACGAGCCACATCACTGCCGGACATATCCACTAATGGCAAACCTGTTGCTTTGATGCAGTTAGCAACAGCCTTGAAGTACCGAGAATGTTCCCAGCCTTTCAAGTCAACAGGTATTATCCACTTCAATCCATTACCGGATGGACTGACAAATAACAGTTCCGTATCAAAATACTCATGGTTGAGTAGTTGCTGTTTTAACTCCCCTATGTTCTCCACACGGTCAAAATCCAAACACATCAATCCTGAGTGCATTATCAGTTCCTTCTCATTACGCTTGCGAAATAATCCCGAAAAAGTACAATAGTCGAAATGGGCGGCTTTGTACTTTTTGGCTTCGGGAGAAGACTGCATCTGCCGCAGTTTTTCGGTTTGTGGTTGCGCATAATGTCCGATAATATAACGATACACATCCACAATACCTACCGCCCTTATCGGTTCGATGTTTTGAATGGGCTTGCGAAAGAATGAAAAAAAATAGTCTGTCATTTCCATCATCTGATAATCTTTTTAGATTCGACAAATCGTCTGGCTTCTTCCATTAAATCATCCTGTGTCTTATGAGATTTGTTCTTCAGCCAATCGTCAATCTCAGATTGCAGAAAAGCCAACGCCTTATTTATTTTATGTACGGGAATCTGTTTGGTTGATACCCATCCATAAACCGTTTGCTTGGCTGGATGTGATGGAAGATAAGCGCAAAGCTCGTCTATATCCATCCACTTAGGTGAGTTACTTGCCTGCTTATGTTGCAAGGCATTTACTTTGGATTGCAGTGCTTCTACAGACTCAATCAGGTAGGACAATGCATTCGGCATTTCCTCCAATGAATTTACTTTATAAGCCATTTTTTCTTCGTATTAAAGTTGATACCGCAAAAGTATAGGGATGCTTATAGGTGCTAAATAGGTGCTTGACCGCCACCAATCAACCGCTCATTTACCACTGACAGATTTAAGTTTCATTAATACGAGAATTTATTGGAAGCCATAATAAAAGGAGAATAAACCACTATTGGGACTAACACATTCCTTACCGAAAGCCTCAATACTACAAAACACCCCTCAAAAAGCCGATGCTTCATGAGGGGTAAACGGTGGTAAATACATGATAGGTATCACATAAGTCGTTGGTGCTCAGAGGTGGGAGCCTCCACCACAACCTATAAATCCAAATTGTCTATATGCAGCGTATTGGCGGCTTTCTCTTTTTGTTCGTTTACAATATGCGTATAAATCTGCGTGGTTTTGACATTAGTATGTCCCATCAAAGACTTGATGGTATATATGTCAACTCCATTTTCCAGCAACAGCGAAGCGTAGCTATGGCGGCCACAATGGAAGGTGATGTGCTTCTTGATACCGGATGCTTCTATCCAGACTTTCAACGGACGAGAAATCCAAGAGGCATCAGTCAATCCTTCAAAAACAAGTGCTTCATCATCGTTTGGACGTATGCCGCATAGTTGAAGTGCTTGTTGAATGACAGGCTTGTAATCGGGCCTTTTTGTTTTTTGCTGAATTACGACTGCTTGCCATGTGCCCTTGCTTGTTTGCTGAATTTGTTTCCATTTCAAAGTTTGAATATCACTATGCCGCAATCCAGTGAGAATAGAGAACAAGAACGCACGTTTCAAAACATCATCCCTGCAAGGAGTATCAACCAACATTTGCACTTCATTCATAGTAAGCGCAACACGAGGTTTCTCAATGTTTGTTATTCCCTTTACTTTCGCACTTATATCAACGGTCAGATATTCATCAATGAATGCCTGTTTCAATCCGGCTTTGAGTATAGAGAAATAAGTCGATGCCGTGTTTTGTGAGATAGAACCTTTCTTATTCCCTCCCATTGGGGCACGGAGAAGGAACATCTTAATATCTTCAAGCAGTTTTACGGAAATCGCCTTGAATGGAATTGGTTGCCCTTGCGAATACATTTTCAATAATTCGCCTACACGCCTCCAGTTGACTATAATCGAATCGGAACTGTTGGGATGACGTGTGCTTATAATACCATTGAAATACTTGATAAAATCCTGTTCGCTCCGCTCATTCTGTGCAGCGATTTCGTTTTCCTTATCAGTGTAAAGGATGGCACTATCATATTCATGTTGCCGCAACTTACGCACATTGTCTGCATAAATACAAGCCTCTTGGTCTATCGTTGAACGACATTGGATAATTCCATTCAAATCACGCTTAGGCTTATAGTTAATACACTGCTGTCATTGATATGGAACTTCTTTGCAATCTCTCCGATGGTGTAACAATCTTTGGGTTCAAAGGATAATGCCTCCTTTTTTCTCTTTCTACTCCCTGCCTTTGTTTTGAAGTGTTCATCCATATACTGCCGACTAAGGCGTATCAGACGTTGACCAAAATTGTATGATGGTATCGAGCCTTGTCGTATCATGCGATAAAGTACATCCTTACTAATACCGTAAATCAGCATAGCTTCTTTAACCGTTAGAAATCCCTTACCGGATGGTATCCGTCTAATTAATGCTTGATGTATCGCTTCCTTCTCTTTTGCGATTTGTCTTTTCTTATATGCCCTCTTGGAACAAGCCGGACAACAATACTTCGACACTAATGTCGGAGGAGTAAAGATTTTACCGCACTCCTCGCAACTTCTTTGAATGGTGTAATTTCCTCTTGGCATATTCTTCTCGTTTTAAATGGTTTATATCAATCTAAGTTGTACCTTATCGCCAAATAAGACGTGTCGCAAACATGTCGCAAATAAGAGATAAAAAAGCCCATAGAAAACACATAGCAACCATGAACCCCATAAACGCAAAAAGCGTGCAACTCATTGAGCTGCACGCTTTTACTTATTGTTTGTTATCTATTTCCTTATCGGAATCATTTCACTTCTTCGAAATCTGCATCCTGCACATTATCACCATGCTTACCACTATCCTGAGCACCGCCAGCTTGTCCGGCATTCATATCAGGACCAGCCTGTGCACCACCTTGAGCACCACTTTGTGCATACATTTCAGCACTTGCAGCCTGGAATGCAGTATTCAATTCTGCCATAGCAGTATCAACAGCAGCCAAATCCTGTGCTTTATGAGCATCTTTCAGTTTCTGCAAAGCAGCTTCAATCGGAGCTTTCTTATCAGCCGGCAACTTGTCTCCCAATTCCTTCAACTGATTTTCAGTTGTGAAGATCATTGAGTCAGCCTGATTCAGCTTGTCAATCTTTTCACGCTCTTTCTTATCAGCTTCTGCATTAGCTTCAGCTTCAGCTTTCATCTTTTCAATTTCTTCTTTACTCAAACCGCTGGACGCCTCGATACGGATAGCCTGTTCCTTACCGGTAGCCTTATCCTTGGCAGACACCTTCAAGATACCGTTAGCATCAATATCGAACGTTACCTCAATCTGAGGAACACCACGACGAGCCGGAGCAATACCTGACAGGTTAAACTGACCGATTGACTTATTCTGAGCAGCCATCGGACGCTCGCCTTGCAATACGTGGATCGTTACTTCACTCTGGTTATCAGCAGCAGTAGAGAATGTTTCGCTCTTCTTGCACGGAATAGTAGTGTTAGCGTCAATCAACTTTGTCATTACACCACCCAGAGTTTCGATACCCATAGACAGTGGAGTAACATCCAGCAATACCACACCTTTGATTTCATCCGTCAACACAGCACCTTGTACGGCAGCACCTACGGCTACTACTTCATCCGGATTCACACCTTTAGAAGGAGCTTTACCGAAGAAATCTTCAACCAGTTTCTGTACGGCCGGTATACGTGAAGAACCACCTACAAGGATTACCTCGTCAATATCAGCATTGTTCAAACCAGCATCAGACATAGCCTTCTTACACGGTTCCAGACAAGCCTGAATCAAAGTGTGAGCCAGAGCTTCGAACTTAGCACGAGTCAAAGTCTTCACCAAGTGCTTAGGCACACCACCTACCGGCATAATGTACGGCAAGTTGATTTCAGTACTTGTAGAAGAAGACAATTCAATCTTAGCTTTTTCAGCAGCTTCCTTCAGACGTTGCATAGCCATCGGATCCTGAGTCAGGTCAGCGCCTTCGTCATTCTTGAATTCATCTACCAACCAAGTGATGATTACCTGGTCGAAGTCATCACCACCCAAGTGAGTATCACCGTTTGTTGACAATACTTCGAATACACCGCCACCGAATTCCAGGATAGAGATATCGAATGTACCACCACCAAGGTCGAATACGGCAACCTTCATATCTTTGTTCGCTTTATCGATACCGTAAGCCAAAGCAGCAGCTGTCGGTTCGTTTACGATACGTTTCACTTCCAGACCGGCAATCTGACCGGCTTCTTTTGTAGCCTGACGTTGAGAATCGGAGAAGTAAGCCGGAACAGTAATAACTGCTTCCGTAATTTCTTGTCCCAAATAGTCCTCAGCAGTCTTCTTCATTTTCTGAAGAATCATAGCTGAAATTTCCTGCGGAGTATACAGACGTCCGTCGATATCTACACGCGGCATGTTGTTATCACCCTTTACAACCTTATATGGCATACGGGCAACTTCTTTCTGTACCTGATCCCAAGTTTCACCCATGAAACGTTTGATTGAAGATACGGTTCTTGTCGGGTTCGTGATAGCCTGACGTTTTGCAGGGTCACCCACTTTACGCTCACCGCCGTCAACGAATGCTACGATAGACGGAGTAGTGCGTTTTCCTTCACTGTTTGCAATTACTACAGGTTCGTTACCTTCAAATACAGCAACGCAAGAGTTTGTAGTTCCTAAGTCAATACCAATAATTTTTCCCATGATCTTTAATATTTTATTTGTTATTATTCAAGTTTCGGTCGCCTGCATCAGCAGCAGACGCCAATAAAAAGACAAACGTCGTGCCAAAATGTTCAGGGAGGTTGTAATTTTATAGGTTGGCAGAAAGGCTGTCAGTTTGGCAGAATTCTTCTTTGTTTTTCTGTCGAAAATTACCATTTGTTAATCGTCCTCCCACATAAAAGCAGTAATTTTGCCGACGAAAAAGCAGTAGAGTACAAGCTACGAGCTACAGGCTACAAGCTACGAGTACCTTTCGGCATCATAGCGCAGCCACTCGTAACTCGTAGCTTGTAGCTCGTAACTAAATATAATTATGGAAAGAGATAGCATTGATTTTAAAAACACAGACATCGCGGCATTGTTCCGCAAATTATTACTCCCTACTGTACTGGGAATGATATTTTCCGCATTATTTGTCATTACGGATGGAATATTCGTAGGAAAAGGTATTGGCAGTGATGCACTTGCAGCAGTAAATATAGTGGCGCCATTATGGTTATTCTCTACGGGCATCGGACTGATGTTTGGTGTAGGAGCATCTGTTGTAGCCTCCATCCACTTGTCACATGGAAAAGTAAAAGCTGCCCGCATCAATATTACTCAGTCTATAGTTGTATCTTCATTGTTGTTGATAGGTACCTCCACGCTATTCTGTTCGTTCGCCCCACAGGTAGTACATCTTTTGGGCGGTTCCGAGCGTTTGACTCCACTGGCTGTAGAGTATATGGTATGGTTTGTTCCGTTCTCGGTGTTTACCGCCCTGCTTAACTCAGGGATGTTCTTCCTGCGCCTGGACGGGTCACCTAACTTTGCCATGATGTGCAATATAGTAGCTGCCGTCCTGAATATCATTCTCGATTACCTGTTCATCTTTCCTTTCGGTTGGGGCATGTTCGGTGCAGCTATTGCCAGTGCCATCGGTACTACGGTGGGAGCATTGATGATAATCATCTACCTCTCCCGCCGCAAATGCGCTTTACGCTTTTACCCCGTAAAATTCACTCGCAAAAGCATGCAACTGACGCGTCGTAATATAGGTTATATGTGCCGGCTAGGGTCTTCTGCTTTTCTGTGTGAAGTAGCTATTGCCTGCATGATGTTTGTCGGAAACATCGTGTTTATACATTATTTACAAGAAGAAGGTGTAGCTGCATTCAGCATTGCATGTTACTTCTTCCCTATTATATTTATGGTGTACAACGCCATTGCACAATCCGCTCAACCCATTATCAGTTACAATCACGGACTTCATGAAGAAACCCGCGTACGTCGTGCCTATTTATTGGCACTGAAAACAGCCATCGGCTGTGGTACTGTCTTCGCTCTGGTCACCATCTTCTTCAGTTCGGAGATTGTTTCCATGTTCATCGACCGCAGTTATCCGGCCTATGAAATAGCCAGCAAAGGACTTCCTCTATATGCCACCGGCTTTATTTTCTTCGCTGTCAATATCGTTTCCATCGGATATTTTCAAAGTGTGGAGCAGGCTCGTTATGCCACTATCATTACCCTGTTGCGTGGTTTCGTCCTGCTGACAGCGTGCTTCTTCGGACTTCCCCTACTCTTTGGTAATCCGGGTATCTGGTTGGCAACCCCTCTGGCTGAGCTACTGACCACCCTTTTCATACTTACTATTTATATAAAAGCAAAAAGAAAGCACAAAAAAAATATAGTATCTTTGCAGCATGGAAATGATGATAAAGAAATTCTGCCAAAGATACAGACTCCCGGAAAAAAGCCTGCATGAACTTTTGTCACACATGACAGAATATCATTTCGGTAAAGGGGAATCCATTGTGAAAGAAGGAGAACGTAACAGTAACTTCTACATCTTGAAAAAGGGTATCTGGCGTGCTTATTATATGATAGACGGTACTGAAAGTTCCCTCTGGTTTGCCGGAACAGGAGAAATAGCTTTTTCCTCCTGGGGATATGTCAATAATGAAGTTTCACAAGTGAATATTGAATCTGTAAATGAAAGTATTGCCTATAGTATTGCCAAACCGGATTTAGAAGAACTATTCAATAGTTCTATAGAGTTATCCAACTTCGGCCGAAAAATCTTTGAACAGGAAATTTTATTTATTGATAGCTACACATTGGCATACGGTACCCCAAGTGCCAAAGAGCGTTATCTGACCTTGATGGAAGAAAATCCGGAACTGTTGCAATATGTTCCGTTAAAACATTTAGCATCGTATTTATATATTACACCACAATCTTTGAGCAGAATACGGGCAGGGCTGAAGAGAAGGAAATAAATCATCCCAATACATCCATTCCCTTTTCAGAATCTATGCTTCACAATCTGTCAGCTCCGTATCTGCTCCGTATCTACTCCGTACCAAACCTATACCTATAACTATGGAGATGGTACGGAGCAGATACGGAGGCGGTACGGAGATAGCACGGAAATGCTACGGAGATAGTACAGAGATAATGCCGTGCAAATACCATAAGAAAGATACATAATACAGTACTCAACATGGATTTAGATCAGATTATCGATAATATAGGCAAGCTGCCGGAGCCGTCAAAGAATGCGCTGAAGGAGATCATCTCTGAAGTCACTCACCCCAAAGGACATATCCTATTCAGGGCGGACAAAATAGAAACCAAAGTATACTTCATCAAGAAAGGCATTGTACGTGCCTATACCGAGTTAGCTGACAACGAAATAACATTCTGGTTCGGACGCGAAGGCGATACGGTGGTATCCATGAAAAGCTATGTGTCCAACCAAAGAGGCTATGAAAATATAGAACTTCTGGAAGAATGTGAACTATATGAAGTCAGGAAACGAGCCTTACATGAATTATTCTGCAAGGATATACACATCGCCAACTGGGGAAGAGAATTTGCAGAAAAGGAATTGCTCAAAACAGAAGAAAGGTTTATCGGCCGACAGTTCAAGACATCCCTGGAACGTTATAGAGACCTGATGAATCATACTCCGGATCTTTTGCAAAGAGTACAATTAGGCTATATCGCTTCCTATCTTGGTATTACACAGGTCAGTTTAAGCCGTATTCGGGCAAAATTCAGATAAATCACTTTTTATCATTTGTTAAATAAGAAGTCAAACCAATTCATGAACTTTGCACACAAAAAATAAAAGTTATGAGTTGGATATATTTGATTGTGGCCGGATTGTTCGAAGTAGCGTTTACCTCCTGTATGGGCAAAGTTAAAGAAACAACCGGCAGTGAAATGTACTGGTGGTTCACCGGTTTCATTATTTCTATGAGTATCAGCATGTTTTTGCTGATAAAGGCAACGCAAGCCCTGCCTATTGGTACGGCTTATGCTGTATGGACAGGAATAGGTGCGGTAGGAACCGTATTGGCGGGCATACTAATTTTCAAGGAACCTTCCACTATATGGAGGTTATTTTTTATTGCAACGCTGATAGGTTCGATTATCGGTTTGAAAGCAGTATCTCATTAAAGCAAAAAAACAGGATGCCAATTGATATTGACATCCTGTTTTTCTATATTCTGAATTATCTGGATTACTTCTTTACCAGTACCATCACCAGTGTATTATCCGCATCATAAAACCCGATGCCACCACCGGCCAGTTTACCGAAAGACTTCACTTCATTCAGTGCTTTCATCACACGACCTTCTACTTCCATATCCGGACAAGCCATCATAGTGCTGATAAGTTGCGGGAAAGAAATTGCAGAACTGTTCTCGTTGTCTGCAACAAATCCGCCATTTATAAGATTACAACCGGCATTGCCGTGTATTCTCTTTTCAGAAAGATTGAACTCAATAAACGGCTGTTTCTCCATACCTTCGGGAATGGACTGACCACCGGCTTCGGAAATAATCCACTTACCACTCAAATCTGATAGTTTCACTGTAGAAGCTTTCTTTTGTAATACAATAATAGGACGATTGGATGAACCGCACAAAGCGATGTTCTCCTTACCTAACTTTTTATACTTCTTCACTTGTCCCAAAGCAGACAACACGTTTTGTTCCAGCGTCATATCCGGACAAGCCATACGCGTACTTGCCATAGCTCCAAGATCAATTGTACCGGGTTTAGCGTTCACATCGAACGAACCCATCATACGATTACAACCGCTGTTACCGAATACTTTTCCGGTATTCGTATCAAAACCGATAAAAGGGAATTCCTGATTGGGAGCAGGCACTACGGCAGCGCCGTTTATTTCAATAATATTCCATTCACCATTGATGGAAGATAATGTCGCAGCATCTTTGGAAGAGCGACAAGATGACAGAGCTATCAAAGCTCCTGCCATACAAAGAGAAACTATTACTTTCTTCATTGTTATTCGTTGTTTAAGTTAATTTTCGCGGGGCAAATATATACAAAATAACCCAAATACAAGCAGTTTGTTTAGAAATAGAAGCTTTTTATAAAAAGTATTTAGTAGGATTTTAATGTTTATCTGCGAATTAAATCCTATATTTGCTCACCAATAAAAAAGAAGGATAATTTATAATTTGTAACTCGTAATTTGTTATTAAAAGAAATGGGTAAAGTTCTTATTATCGGTGCAGGCGGTGTAGGTACCGTCGTTGCGCACAAGGTGGCTCAAAATCCGGATGTATTCACTGAGATCATGATTGCCAGCCGCACAAAGTCCAAATGCGACGCTATCGTAAAAGCAATCGGTAACCCTAACATCCAGACCGCACAGGTAGATGCCGACAATGTGGATGAACTGGTTGCTCTCTTTAATAGCTTCAAACCCGAAATCGTCATAAACGTAGCACTTCCCTATCAGGATCTTACCATTATGGAAGCTTGTCTTAAAAGCGGAGTCAACTATCTGGACACTGCCAACTATGAGCCGAAAGATGTGGCTCACTTTGAATACAGCTGGCAATGGGCATATAAGAAACGTTTTGAGGATGCCGGACTGACCGCCATCCTTGGTTGCGGCTTCGATCCGGGGGTAAGTGGTATTTATACTGCATATGCTGCCAAACATTATTTCGATGAAATGCAATATCTGGATATCGTAGATTGCAACGCAGGTAATCATCATAAGGCATTTGCAACGAACTTCAATCCGGAAATCAATATTCGTGAAATCACGCAGAACGGACGTTACTATGAGAATGGCCAATGGGTAACCACCCAACCGTTGGAAATCCATAAGGACCTGACTTATCCGAATATCGGACCACGTGATTCCTATCTGTTATATCACGAAGAATTGGAATCTTTGGTGAAAAACTTCCCTACCATCAAGCGTGCACGTTTCTGGATGACTTTCGGTCAGGAATACCTGACTCACCTGCGAGTAATCCAGAACATCGGTATGGCTCGTATCGATGAAGTGGATTACAACGGGGTGAAAATCGTTCCGCTGCAATTCCTGAAAGCCGTATTGCCTAACCCGCAGGATCTGGGCGAAAATTATGAAGGAGAAACTTCCATTGGCTGCCGCATCCGGGGATTGAAAGACGGTAAAGAACGCACCTACTACGTTTACAATAATTGTAGCCACCAGGAAGCCTACAAGGAAACAGGTATGCAGGGTGTAAGCTATACAACAGGAGTTCCTGCCATGATAGGTGCCATGATGTTCCTCAAAGGATTGTGGAAGAAACCGGGAGTATGGAATGTGGAAGAGTTTAATCCGGACCCGTTCATGGAACAGTTGAACAAACAGGGATTGCCTTGGCATGAAGTGTTTGATAAAGATTTGGAAGTATAATTCTTCATTTTTAATTTAATTATAGATTATGCAAGTTGGAGATAAAGCGCCCGAAGTATTGGGCATCAATGAAAAAGGCGAAGAAATCCGCCTCAGCGATTATAAAGGAAAGAAGATAGTTCTTTATTTCTATCCCAAAGATATGACTTCAGGATGTACGGCACAAGCCTGCAACCTGCGCGATAATTATTCAGAATTACGCAAAGCCGGCTACGAAGTGATTGGCGTAAGCGTAGATAATGAAAAGTCGCACCAAAAATTTATTGAGAAAAACAACTTACCTTTCCCGCTGATTGCAGATACGGATAAGAAACTCGTGGAGCAATTCGGTGTTTGGGGAGAAAAAAGTATGTACGGACGTAAATATATGGGAACCTTCCGCACCACTTTCATTATCAATGAAGAAGGAGTGATAGAGAGAATCATCACCCCCAAGGAGGTGAAAACCAAAGACCACGCCGCACAAATATTATAATCAACAAGAAGACAAGTTGACAAACAGATAAAAAGTCAGTTCATTATCAATTGATATCTTATTAACTTGTCAACTCTAATAACAGCAAGTATATGGCAAAGAAAGACGAACTTAATTTTGAAAACGAAAACAATATGGCATCAAGCGAAAAGCTGAAAGCGTTACAGGCAGCTATGGACAAGATAGAAAAGAGCTTCGGCAAAGGTTCTATCATGAAAATGGGAGATGAAAGCGTTGAACAAGTAGAAGTAATCCCCTCAGGCTCTATCGGACTGAACGTAGCACTGGGCGTTGGCGGCTATCCCCGCGGACGTATCATCGAGATTTATGGCCCGGAATCTTCCGGTAAAACAACTCTGGCTATCCATGCCATTGCTGAAGCACAAAAAGCAGGTGGTATCGCCGCGTTTATTGATGCTGAACACGCTTTCGACCGCTTCTATGCGGCCAAACTGGGGGTAGATGTAGACAACCTGTTGATTTCTCAACCGGATAATGGAGAACAAGCATTGGAAATTGCAGAACAGCTGATCCGTTCTTCTGCAATCGACATCATCGTTGTGGACTCTGTTGCCGCTTTGACTCCAAAGGCCGAAATCGAAGGCGACATGGGGGATAATAAAGTAGGTTTGCAGGCACGTCTGATGTCTCAGGCATTGCGTAAACTTACGGCAGCCGTGAGCAAGACACGCACCACATGTATCTTTATCAACCAGTTGCGCGAAAAGATCGGTGTAATGTTCGGTAATCCAGAAACAACCACTGGTGGTAACGCTCTGAAATTCTACGCTTCCGTACGCCTTGATATCCGCGGAAGCCAGGCTATCAAGAATGGTGACGAAGTGCTGGGTAAACAGACTAAAGTAAAAGTGGTAAAGAACAAAGTGGCACCTCCTTTCCGCAGAGCAGAATTTGATATCATGTTCGGAGAAGGCATTTCCCGTGCCGGAGAAATCATTGACTTGGGTGCCGAACTGGGTATCGTCAAAAAGAGTGGTTCCTGGTTTAGCTACAATGATACCAAGATAGCCCAAGGCCGCGACGCAGCCAAACAAGTTATTGCTGACAATCCGGAATTGGCAGAAGAATTGGAAGGATTGATTTTCGAAGCTTTAAGAAAAGACAAGTAATCAAATTTTCACTCATAACAAAGAGGTTGTGTCAAAATGAACTGCACCCCAAAAGTTAGACATAAAACTTTTGGGGT
>OHKV01000388.1_pt1 | contig 30768 bp, 28 predicted proteins | sample 1568951 | NCBI WGS metagenome assembly OHKV01 (sample SAMEA3879528, study PRJEB24766) | human gut metagenome | biome: human-associated habitat; feature: feces | place: USA | collected 1985/1987
ACACGCAGCTTGCTTTGTTTTGAATTCGTCGAATTCACGTTATTTTACAATAAAGTATTTATTTCTGGGGATTACTTGGATATGGGCGAGCCGGATATAACATCAACAAAAATTACCCTGTGCTTTTCGGATGTCTCAAACAATGGTATAGAAAAACAGCCAGGTGGCTTAATAATAAGCCACCTGGCTGTGAGGATTAACGTTATTGTATTCATTTACTGAATACATCGGAAACTCATTACGTCATACTGTTGGAGTATTACCATAAATAACCTCAGCTATTACAGTGAATACAGATAACATTATTTCAAATAGAGTCTACAAAAGCATTAAACGAATTTATCATTGCAGACTAGCTCATTCTCTTTCCACTACCCAATAGTAACAAAGCGGAAAAACACGACAAAACGACAATGCCAATGTACTGCATAGTCTCACACACCATGAACAACCTCTTCATTTTGCCTTTGCCACGTAGAATTGTCACAATAAGCCCAATACTGGTCATTACAGCCGCATGGTTATTAACACATTAATACAAGGCCCATTCACAGTGAAAACACGCTTACACAAATGTCGCGACGTAGCCCAACAAAGCCATCGGCACAGCAAACAACCTGTCTGGACAACGATATAATAGACGTGTTCTGGACTGCATGATTGATTCGGAGTTTATCTCACAGATTGAGAGTATCAACCATGATTAACTGGCCAAGACATCTCATATCTCACAATATCCTCTTCAATAAGAGGAGAGCCTAGTTGCACTTCAACAAAACGAAGATCTGTTACCGCCCGTACGGCGTGCTTTCGCCCGACTGCAATATTGACAACATCACCCCTACGAACCGTTGTTACCTCACCATCAAGCATCAGTTCGCCCGCGCCTTCAATAAATGCCCAAACCTCTGAGCGATGGTTATGGGCTTGATAGCTAATGTTTTTACCCGCATTGAGGAAAATGTGCTTAACAAGCGTATCGGAGTTTGATTCTCCACCATGATGGTGTTCAAGCACCTTATATGTTCCCCAGCGGCGCTCCTCAAACATCGGGCGTGCACACAGGCGCTCAACATAAGGCTTGATTGACTCACAGCAGTCCTTGTCTGCAACGAGAATTCCGTCAGGACTGGCAGCAACAACCAAGTTCTTGGCCCCAATACAAAGACACGGTATACCGAGTCTGTTTACCACATGAGTATTTACAGAAGCCGAGTCGAGTGTAGATTTACCGATAGTGCTACTGCCAAGAACCTCGCTTAATGCATTCCATGTGCCAAGATCCTTCCATACCCCGGCAAATGGCACAACAGCAACAGAGTCTGCCTTTTCAGCCACCTCATAATCGAAACTAATCTTCGGAAGACAAGAATAGCACGAACGCAACTCATCAAAGCTATGGCCACAGTCCACATATTTGGAAATAATTTCAAGAAGGTAACCAAGTCGGAAAGCAAATACACCCCCATTCCATAAGGCTCCCAGAGATATAAGTTCAACGGCTTTCTCCGCTGTAGGCTTCTCCGTGAAACGCTTCACCCTCATCGCGCCGGCTACATTGCTGCCGGAAGCCGCCTCTGGTACAATATAACCAAATTTAGTGGAAGGATAATCAGGACGGATTCCCATGAGCACCAGATTGGCAACATCACCCTCCACTGCCTCAACCATCCGGCCAATAGCATCGAAATAGCTATCATCAATATATGGGTCACTTGGCATAACGACCACCGGTTCGTCGGCAGCACAACCTTTTTGCTTGGAAAGATAAAGGCATGCCAAAGCAATTGCAGGGAAAGTGTCGCGGCGTTCGGGTTCTGTCACAACACCCACGGTATCACCAAGCTGGCAGCTAATGGCATCACGTTGAGACTCGCCGGTAGCTATCGTTATGTCTGCCCCAAGCGCAGACGATTTTATCTGGCGCACTACCCGCTGAACCATCGACTCTTCACCACCGTCTGGTGCAGGCAGGAGACGCAGAAACTGCTTTGAATAAGAATCGTTTGAAAGCGGCCACAGGCGTTTGCCTGAGCCGCCGGACAAAAGAACAAGTTGCATATTTATATTACCTTTCTGCCCTCATCGGATTAGTAAGGAAGTCATGATATGCAAGGCGGATGCCGTCTTCGAGCTCCGTCTTATATGTCCAGCCCAAGGCTGTGGCTTTTGATACGTCGAGAAGTTTGCGTGGCGTACCGTTTGGCCGCGTAGTGTCCCAACGGATTTCACCATCGTAGCCAACAACCTTTGCCACCAGTTCCGTCAGAGCCTTGATAGTGAGCTCCTTGCCAGTACCGGCATTGACTGTCTCGTTTCCGCTGTAGTTGTTCATCAGGAACACACAGAGATTCGCAAGGTCGTCTACATACAGAAACTCACGCAACGGAGAACCGTCGCCCCAGCAGGTAACGCTCTTTGCGCCAGCCTCCTTTGCCTCGTGGAATCGGCGGATAAGTGCTGGCAGCACGTGGCTGTGTTCGGGGTGGTAATTGTCGTTCGGGCCATAGAGGTTGGTAGGCATCACGCTGATGTAGTCGGTACCGTACTGACGGTTCAGAAACTCGCAATACTTAAGTCCGCTAATCTTCGCCAGAGCATAAGCTTCATTGGTCTTCTCCAGCTCACCAGTGAGCAGGCAACTCTCTTTCATTGGCTGCGGTGCCATGCGAGGATAAATGCACGACGAACCAAGAAACTCCAACTTCTTGCAACCGTTCTTCCAAGCCGCGTGGATGACGTTCATCTCCAATATCATGTTATCGTACATGAAATCCGCCAGCGCAGACTCATTGGCAACGATGCCGCCCACCTTGGCAGCGGCGAGAAACACATACTCTGGCTTCTCATCAGCGAAGAAAGCCTCCACGGCCTCCTGCCTTGTCAGGTCAAGTTCCTTGTGCGTGCGAGTGATTATGTTTGTATATCCCTGACGCTCCAGCTCACGCACAATGGCCGAGCCAACCATTCCACGGTGGCCGGCAACATATATCTTTGCGTTCTTTTCCATAATGCATTAATGCTAAGTTCCGCCGGACTGTAAATCCGACGGAACAAAGATTTGTTATTTTACAATACCCTTCTCAAGATATTCGGCAAGGTTCATCTTGCGCACCTTCTCGCTCGCATCCTCAGCTGCCACCTTGTGCATGTCATAATCCACCATGATGCGCACAAGTTCCTCGAAAGATGTCTTCTGTGGATTCCAACCGAGTTTTGCCTTCGCCTTGGTGGGATCCCCCCAGAGGTTCACAACGTCAGTCGGGCGATAGAAGTCCTTAGATACCTCAACAAGTGTTTTGCCAACAAGGTTCTCGGGACCGGACACACAGATGCCCTTCTCGTTTTCGCCCTCGCCCTCAAACTCAAGTTCAATGCCTGCATAACGGAATGCCAGTTGACAGAACTCACGTACACTGTGCTGAACTCCTGTGGCAATCACGAAATCTTCAGGATTCTCATGCTGCAGAATTAGCCACATGCACTCCACATAATCCTTGGCATAGCCCCAGTCGCGAAGCGACGAAAGGTTACCAAGATAGAGCTTCTCCTGCTTCCCCTGTGCAATGCGTGCTGCAGCAAGTGTAATCTTTCGCGTAACGAAAGTCTCGCCCCGACGCTCACTCTCATGGTTGAACAGAATGCCCGAGCAGCAGAACATATTGTAAGCCTCACGATACTCTTTCACAATCCAGTAACCATAAAGCTTGGCCACGGCATAAGGACTATAAGGGTGGAACGGCGTATTCTCGTTCTGAGGAACTTCCTCCACCTTGCCATAAAGCTCAGAGGTGGAAGCCTGATAAATGCGGCAGGTGTCCTCCAGATGGCAGGCACGCACGGCCTCCAGCACGCGGAGCACGCCCGTGGCGTCCACATCTGCGGTGAACTCAGGCGAGTCAAAGCTCACCTGTACATGGCTCTGTGCGGCAAGGTTATAAATCTCGGTAGGTTTCACCTTGTCCACCACCTTTACAATCGACATGGAGTCACCCAAGTCGGCAAAATGGAGGTGGAAGTTGGGCAGACCTTCCAAATGGGCAATCCTTTCCCTGTAGTCCACCGACGAGCGACGGATAATTCCATGCACATCATAACCTTTTGACATCAAAAATTCAGACAGGTAAGAACCGTCCTGACCGGTAACACCAGTAATCAATGCTACTTTTCTCATAAATTTAATATGTTAATTAGCCAATGTTAATCAAGAGCCTATCTATCGCTCGTTTTCATCTTTTCCTTGTACATGTTTTTCAGAAACAACGGATTGCCTATAACATAGCGCCTCCACATCCTCCGTGGCTCTTTTATAAGTCGGTAAAGCCACTCCAACGAATGTTCCTGCCACCATAGCGGAGCTCGTTGATATGTCCCGGCAAAAAAGTCGAACACGGCCCCGATAGTACCCACGTGACAATGGATGTTCAGTTCGTCCCAATGCGCATATGTCCATTTCTCCTGTTTAGGAGCGGTCATACCAATCCATAGCAAATCGGGGTTCGCTGAGTTTATTGCGGATATAATCGCCCTGTTATCCTCAGCGTTAAACTCAGGCTTATAAGGCGGAGAGAATGTCACCACATCGATATTTGGATATATTTCCTTGGCTTTCTCCACAATCAGGCCGAGAACTTTTGGCGAACTGCCCATAAACATGCAGCGGCCGCCTTTTTCATTGAGCCGCGCCATCTCAAACTCAAACAAATCCCAACCTGCCACGCGCTCCCTGGGCTGCGAATGGGCATTAAGGATACGGCAAGCTTTTACAATGCTCGCGCCGTCCGGAATGAGATAGTCGCCATTCTTCAGCGCCTCAGCAAATTGTTCATCTTTCTGAGCCGTATTGAAAGAGTGGGCGTTGATAGTATTTATCAGCTTCTTTCCCTCTGGAATGTCTTTCAATGCATCTTTAGATTCCAGGATGTCCAAATCTCCAAGTTTCAACATAAATGATCGGATTATATCCCACAATGTGTATTCAAACTATCTTTCTACCTTATATTTTGTAGTTTCGTCATTAATGGCTACGCCAATAGTCATAACCTTTATGTATGTTACGGCCTCCAGTTTATGAGATTCCTTACATTTCACCTGCACAAAGTCGCCGTCCTTACATTTCATTACCTCGCCATCGACTGTTAACTTTGCATTGCCTTTTAGGATGAAGAAACATTCTTCCATAGTGTCGTGCAAATGTTCCTCCGCCACTTCGCCAGCCTGCATGGTCGTCACGGCAATCTGCGTAATCGAAGATTCCGTCTCTTCCTTACTCAGCAAAACTCTTTTTTGACCAACACCGTGAGATGTGGATTTTGCAACAATTAGATGTAGCGTTCTTCTCATATTGTGTTATGCTAAGGATTGATAAATATGCATTATCTCCTCGTTGACAACATTTATATTAAATGTTGTTCTAGCCAAATTAGAGGATTCTTTTGCAATGCTCTCTCGAAGATTGAAATTGTCTATCATCAATCCCATTTGCTCAGCTAGCTTTTCTATATTCCCCGGGGGGAACAATAGTAAATTCTCACCGTCTTTAGCAATATCGGGTATGCCACCGACAGGTGTAGTAATCACAGGCAAGCCATACGCCCAAGCATCAAGTACAGCCATAGGGAATCCCTCTGCGTAACTAGGCAAGCAAAAGATAGTAGCCTCCTTGAACGCTTTATCCTTGGCTTCGCCACTCACCCATCCCAAGAATAGCGTCTGTTCCGATATACCAAGCTCACTGGCCAAAGCCAATCCTTTGTCTATTTCCCCATTGCCAGCGAAGACAATTTTCCAGTCAGTATGCTGACCGGCAATGATGGCAAACGCCTTTATCATGTCGGTATATCCCTTTCGGGCACTTACAGTTCCGGCATATAATATATGCTTCTGCTTGGGATATTGCTTATCGCCTATTTCTGTTGTACAAGGGTTGTAAACAACCTTCACCTTGTCACCCAAATGAAACTCATCATTCACGCAGGCTTTCCATAAGTTTGACAACACTATGACAACATCAGCTTTCCCAAAGAGGTATTTATAAGTCTTCTTGTATTTGCTTTGAATTGTTGTCTCCGGCGAAAAGGCATGGAAGTGTACTATAGTCTTCTTTCGCCACACTTTCGCCAACGCCATAAATATACATTTGCGCAATGCCGAAGGCGGCTCGCTGGTGTGAATATGGACAATATCATAGAAAGGAAGCAGAAACAGAAACGATACCAAGCCATTGAACAGATAAAGTAGTTTCCTGACGGTACCTTTGTCAATATGGGTCTCAATCCATTTACAATGGTAGTCTGACCATTGCTTCCCTCGTTGATGTGCCTTTACAACGGCTGTTATTCCGCCACGGGTGTTATGTGATGTGGCGACAACTAATACTTTGGGCATAACATATCAGTTATATTTCAGATACTGAACGAAAATATATACTAAATCAATGGAATATGGCGGACAAGATTTTGTCACTACAGCCCCTGCTGCCACTACAGAACCGCGACCAATTATTACGCCTTTGAGTATTGTAACATTAGCTCCACACCAAACATCATCCTCTATTACTACTGGCGCGTCATTCTCCGGCAGCTTTAGATGGCTGTCCATGATGAACGTGCCTACAAAGTCAATACGATGATCACCCGTGATGATTGTGGGGTTAGATCCAAATATCACTTTCTTGACAATTGTCAGCGGAGCTTCGGTACTGTAGAACACGTTGCCTTCGGTATGCTACACCCATCGTCAATAGACAGATTCCACAACCCTTTGAAATCACTTAAAATTGGTCGAATATAAAAGCCTTTGCCACTATGCTTCATGCTGTGCTTGTAGAATAGGATCTATAGCTTATCTCACAAAAAGTAAAAGACAAGGCTTATTTCACCACAAATTATTTGCTCTTAAAATATCCTTAATTATATGATTTGCGCTTAAATATTTTGCGATAATATTTATGTATCTTTATCTTACGCAACAATTTATTTTACTTCCTTTGGGTTACGATGACTTTCACAAGCGATATAAAAATACATAATAGCATTAATAAAACAATGTGTTTGTGAATCATAAGCCAGTAAATAATTCGCGGATAGAGTGGTAATTGTTTAGGCGAATATCTCTTTTGTATATCATTCCAAATTTTGTCTTGACATACATCACATAAATATTGCCTTTTATTCTTTAAATTCGAACTAATTAATTGCAAAATATATGTTCTTGTATATCCAATTATAAAACGATCTATTCTGCATTGAGCCAAATCCACGCTTTTGAGTTTTTCTAAAAGTGCCGTGTACAAGCATTTATATCTCTCAAATTTATTTGTATTAAATGTTGCAGTGAGGGACGTCGCATTAAGACAATAGAAGTAATAATTACCAGTCATATAAACAACTTTGCGCGCTAGTTTAAGAAAATCTACATGGAAAGGCAAATCCTCTGAACCCAATTGACGCTCAGAAGGGAATTGGATATTATTCTCTTTTATAACATTACGTGAATATACTCCGTGCCATACTGACATCGCGTATTTTCTTTCGTGTTTTACCCCTGGAGCACTAGCTATCATATCCAACATAAATTCAACAACATGCCTACCCTCCCAAACGGTTAATTGCTCTACTTCATTACTGTCAATCCAAACATCCATACGCGTTTCAGTTTTATAACCGCAGAAGACCACGTCTGCATTTGATTTTTCTGCTTCCAAAACTAATTTATTATACATAGATAAATCCACGTAATCGTCAGAATCTACAAAAGCCACATATTTCCCTTTAGCAATTTCTATACCTGAGTTTCTAGCAAAACCCAAACCAGCATTTTGCTTATGAATCACCCTTACGCGATTGTCTAATTTAGCATATTCATCGCATAAAACTGGGCTTTTGTCTTGAGAACCATCATCAACAAGAATAATTTCTATATCCTTTAATTCTTGGTTTACTAAAGTATGGAAACACCTATCAATATATTGTTCAACATTGAAGATAGGCACTATTATAGACAATATAGGCGACATATAATAATTAATTTATGTGAGAAAATCCCTAATGCTTTATCGTGAGCGTAAGCTCATGTAAATTAACTCCCTTGTGTTTTCGACTTGGCATAGAGATATGAATTGCGTGGCTTCCTTATCCATTGATGTGAATTATAAACATCACTATCCATGGACATTAAATCCAAAAGCAACATCTGTTTCAAACAGTACTTCCATAGACGGGTGGATGTGCCTTGCTTTACCTGTACGTGCAAAACTTCTCATGATCCCCATGACCTCCTACAAGGAGGATACATTTTTGTGGGCTTGTTGGCTTTGAATATGACGGACATACAAGTAGATGACCAAACAAAGTAAAAAAGAGAAAAAAGCTTTCTGTTCTAACCAATTTCGCTTACGGTTATATCATGGCTTATTTTTTTATAGATCAAATCAAATATATCTATTATTTTAAGTGGCCATAAAACATTCTTTGATACAATGTAAAGAATACTCTTTTTTATTATTGGCGCTCGACACTCTTTAAATATATATTTATTTGAGTCTTCGTATAATGAATGCATCCATTCAAGGTTTCTTGTTTCTTTATGGAGAACCATCCAACACTTAAATGTGTTTACAAAATTAGAGAATGCTCTTTTATGTTGCCACATTATTCCTTGATTCGAAAAGTATGATTCAATTATTCGTAAATTTGAATAGGCCGAAAGTGCTTGACTATACAGCTTAGCTCTCTTTTGTGTAATTGATTGTGAATTTGCAATGTTATAGTGGTAAAAAGGTTCATTGACATAAAAAATTTTTTTTGCATTTGAAAATAGTTGGACCATTATGACAAGATCCTCATGCATATTTTCAACCGGAAATATAACGTTATTATACAAATCCCTTTTAATCAATTTATTCCAAACACCTGAGTGCATTTTTGCTCGTAACATCTTATCTATTGCATTCGAAGTGTTATCGTAATGCTGCACTTGTATACAGGTTTCTTTGGTTAGACTATTTTCATAATAATTTGCTATAACAATATCGGCATTATTCGATTTTGCAGCATTCACCATCTTAAATATACAATCAGAATCCACCCAATCGTCAGAATCAAAGTGTATAATATAATCTCCATGAGCGGCATATAATCCAGTTTTACGTGCTTGAGGAAGGCCCTCGTTTTTATCCTTATTTATTATTAAAATTTCGCGATTAGGGTAATCTTGCAGAACTTTTAACAAGATATCCATTGAATAATCTTGTGTACAATCATTCACAAACACGAATTCAATATCGCTATAAGTTTGGGCCAAAATTGAACGGGCACAACGTTCGATGTATTTTTCTACACCGTATATGGGTACAATAACACTAACCTTCATCATTAAAGAATCTCTTTATGGATCATTTCAACAAAACGCCTCCGTCGTTCTGAAACATCTGTCAGATTTGGATATGACCAGCTTAAAGTTTTAACTTTTTCCTGGAACTGTAAAATGTCAAAAGAGTCCATAAAGAAAACATAGCCACTTTCTTTAATCCACTCATAGCAATTACGTGTTTTATTATTACTATTTGGGAATACAATACAAGGAGTTCCCGTTATATAGGAAAAAATCATCCCATGTAATCTATCTGTAATGACTAATTTATATTGAGAAAACTTATCAAGGCATTTCCGTAAAACTAATTCTTTATTGTTTAAATTGATAGTCTCATCATCGACGGTTGTATCGATTAAGTCAACATTGAATCCTTTTTGCAGCAATGTACTTTCAATTTCCATTTTTGCCTTACTCCCTATAGAACTCTCTTTATCATTTCTTAGGCACAAAGCGATCCCTTTCCTATTACTTTTATAAAATAAATTGTCTGCATTTAGTGTCAAAACAATCTCAGGGATCGCATGTATTTCTGTATTTAACATATTACTCAAAATCATAGCAGATTTTCTTTCCCTTGCCATGATTTTGAATTGATTGTGTTTACGATAAATCCTTGTAGCATAATTCATCATCATATTGCCAATTCTGGTTTCGGAAAAATCCACGGTCACAGGGAACTGTATGATTTTATTTTCGGGGAGAAGAGAAACAACAATCTGCCTAATGTTTTCATAAAGCGGATATAAATCCCCCATGTTTCCTCCACCAACAAAAGTTATTAAATCGTCTTTTCTTATCTTACTAATTACGCCTTTTAAAAAGCCATAGGAACAATTGGCAGGAATCTCAACGATGTTATAATTAGGAAACATTTCGCATAATATATTATGCTGAGCCACAGTTATAGCAACATCACCCAAATTCCCGTAATTAGCCGCTAAAAATATGTATATATTGTTCCCTGGCTGTACAAAAACGGATTCTTTTTTTGAAAACAGAAAGTTTTTGTAATAAATCCAAAATGGAGGAATTATACTCTTTAGTATATTTATTTTAATCATTTAGAATTGTACTTTAAGAATCGTTTGACAGTCTTTTTCACATAAGAAAGACCTAAATACGAATAATGCATGAAACTAGACATCAAAATTTGATATTTGGTGTCAAGAGCATTGTTGTTATATAACTTCTGCTTTAGTACCTCTTTCATGTCATTAGTTATCCAATCTGTACCATCAGCGCAACTTCTATTTCTCAATTCACAGTAAGAAGGTGCCTCATATTCAGGAATGCAACCCCAACTTAAAAAATGAGATGAATTCATGCAAAATGGAGATAGGCAATGTTTGCCGATAGAATGGAATTTAATTGGCTTATCTGGATTCTTAAATAGGTTAAATCTTATCGGACTCGCATAACATGGTTGAAATTCGCCATTAGCTAAATTTAAACTCCCCCCCCATTTACCTGCATAACAATACTCTTTTCGTTTTACCATAAAGTTTTTCATAGTGAATTGAAACAATGGCGATTGGAATGTTTCTCCTACACGTAAATACTCATCAGCAGAAAGAGATGTATATAATTTCACGTCTTTTGATAAGACAACTTCTTTTCTTGTCGCCGCTAATTGAGGGATAGCACCAATGTTTTCTATACAAAGTTTTTTTATCTCGTCGAGATATGGTATATATTCATCGCAGAGATTAACTTGTACTAGAAAAGAACACCCCAAATCACGTACATATTTGATGTTATTGAAAAATATATCAACGCCATTTATTCTCTTTAGTTCAATGATATGCATGGAAAAAGAGAACAATATATGTGATAATAGCTCTTGTGGGATTATCTCCGCGATTCTTTTAAAAGTTTTTGTTATTGTACCATTTGTTGTAATATTTATATAATGCCCTTCTTTCAACAATGCTAACATTATTTCTGGCAGATTTTTCTGCATCATTGTTTCGCCTGCGCCACACAAAGAAAAGAATGCAATTCCACCTAGCCGTTCCCTTCTTAAGGCATATCCAATCTGCTCCGGATTGAATTGCAGATTAGCCATTTTCATCTTTCTATTATCACGCTGAACAACATAACAATAATGGCACTTTATATTGCAAGCTGTTATTGGAATTAAACACTCAAAGAAATATTTGATTTTATCCATCGCTAATTCAATTTTTTTGCAGGAACACCTCCTATTGTTATACCCTTTTCAGTAAATGAACTCACCACCACAGCGCCAGCAGCTATTATAATATCATCTGCGATAAAAACATCTCCAACAACCATAGAGCCTGCACCCATAGTAACGTTGTTTCCAATGGTTGGACATCCCAATTTATTGGGGCCTCCATTCCCAACAACATTATTCCCAAGCAGTCTTAAATTCTCACCGATTTTAGATTTTCCATTTATAACAGCTCCATGATGAAGAATTTTTAATCCCTTTTGCACGTTGACTGTTTCAACTTCAAAGCAAAGTTTAAGAGCTAGTTTGTTTCTTTTGCGAATATACACATACTGCATTAATCTGTAAAAAGGACTATTTTTAGCTTTAGCAAGTTGTGAATAAAAATCGGCATACCTTGAATATTTCTGCCACTTTGCAATGCACCAAATAACATCTTTTTTATACCAACTCCAAAGTCTGCGAAAGGGGAATGTTTTACTATATATATAATATAAATACCATTCCTGTTCCTCTTTAACTATTTTATTAAGTTCAGTCCTGTCCATTAGATTTTGTTATAATTTAATATGGTACATTAATTTATGAATGTATGTGCGAAATAACGGGTAATGCGGATAGGTGATTTTATTCCAGTATAGTTTTACTGTATTTATAAATCCATAATCTTTAACTCTTTGCCTAAAGAAACTCATCACAATCGGTTGAATCGTTTGCCAAGCATGTGAGTTCGCCTTTATGACATCAACCCTAGCTGCAGAATCAAAAAGTATTTTTATTTCATTAATTGGCCTTAATTTTTTTCGTGTAATTCCAGAAGGATTGTCGACATAATAATAAAGTTTATTATCAATAAAAGCCACATTGTCTGTTATTGAAGAAGCCTTATTTACAAAAAAAGCATCATTTCCAATTGGTATTTCCTCAAATTTCAAGTAATTCCTTAATACGAAAGCCCTCCGATACATCTTATTCCATGGAGCATTTATGCAATGTTTCAAATTCGCCTTATCGATTTCCCTTTCATTATGACAATATTTTGTGAAATAAGACGAATAAACATTTGGCTTAGTTTCGCCCGTTAGTGGATTAATACGAAAATAGCAGTCAAAATAAATTATATCATGATCAGACTTACTGTAAGCCTCCAACACGTCAAGAAACCCAACTTTATAGTAATCATCACAATCAGCAAAGAACACCCATTCTCCGCTGGCATGTTTTAGCCCGACATTTCTAGCGTGACCAGCTCCTAGTGAAGTCTTGTCATATATAATGGTGAGGTTGCTTCTTTCTATCTTTGGAAGATTCTTCTCGTCACTATTGTCATCAACAACAACAATTTGAATATCATCCCTGGACGGAATACTATTCAAGCATCGTTGCAATAGGGAAATAGAGTTTTTATGTGGGATTATAAATGAATATCTATACATTTGTTTGTGGCTTTAAAGAGGAAAAATAAAGTATCAAGCCAAAAGACACCCAAAATGTTCGATTAAGCAAAGGAGTTCCTGTGCTCATCATTGACAAGAATGAGTTGAGGAAAAGTATAGTAAAGAAGAGATTCCTTACCCGCATGGATGTTTTCCCTTGCATCTGGAAAATTTTATTACTATATAAAACGGCCTTAACTATAAAAAATAGGGAGAAAACTGTACCTAAAAGACCAAAGGTCATAAGTAATTCCAAGAAAAAATTATGAGGGTACATCCCTGACCAAATGCCATAAGGAACTGTTAATCTGAAATATGAACCTAACCAAGGGCCTTCTTGTATTTGAGAAATAGCTAAAGCATACCCACTGCTGTCATCTCCTATACGACCAGAGGTATCTCCATATTGAACTGTTTCCCTGAATTTACTCGCAAGTTCTGGAGCAAACGCTCCCAGTGTGTTTAAAACGAAATCTTGAAAAATTACAAGTAAGCCGACTAAAACAGTTAAGGTAAATAAAGTCTTTACCGATCTACCTTTATTACCACTTGCGTACCAAAACAACAATATTACCATGAAATACAAAATAGGACCGCGTTTGCTACAGAATCCCCAAACAATAATACCTGCTATTATTGCAAAAATTAAAAAAGCTTTATTGAGTGTTGTGTTTTCAGATGACTTTAATAAAGCAAAAGACAGCAAGATTACAGAAGTTGCTGTACACGATAATGTTAAAGCTAATCCTCCCAATCCTCCAGAACCAACATGCATAACAATATATATCATTGATAGTGAATTAAGGCCTATAAACCAATAATATAAAAAATCAAAGTTGCGTATGTTGTTTAAAAGGGGCACAAATAATAGTATGAAAAATAAAATTCCACTATTTAAAATAAACTCTTGTACAGTTGAAGGACATCCTAGCATTTCAGACAAGGGGAATTGTCGATCTATTGTTAAATCAAATAAAATTGCAATAGAATATACCGTAAATAATAGCAGGAAGCCCTTATATAACTTGGGGTAGGTTATATGTTGTCTTTGATTAAACCAAAACTTAAAAACAACAATAAAGCATATATACATAGCAAAAGTTACTACGCTATGAATTACGCCCATATTAATATCCATTGCCATAAAGGCAATAGAAAAGCACAGAACTAGGACAAAAAGAGCTTTTGTAGCTAAAATTCTATTCATAGTTCTTTATATACATTCACTAACTTATTAGCCATAGCACCAGGAGAGTACTTTGCTATTAAATCTTTTGACAAAGATGGCTGATATTGCTTTTCTCCATTTAGGAGGCTGGTGATTCCTTGACCTATAGAATCCACATCATATGGAGCAACTTCTGCGCATTTGCCATAATAATATTCTTTGGGACCACCTATATCAGTTATCGCAATTTCACATCCCAACACGGCCGCGTCCAACGCAACAATACCAACCCCTTCTTGAATGCTTGGTAAAGCGAAAACTTTTGCTTTCCGGTATAATTCCAGCTTTTCTTTTTCCGAGACAAAACCGAGTACTTCTATGTTAGAAGCATTTCCAATAGCATCTTTAATTGGCCTAAACTGTTCATCACTTCCAGTGTTACCTGCAAGTATTAAATTAAATCCGTATTTCTTTGCTGCATCAACCAATCTGATTACATTTTTCCTAGGCTGATAAATCGAGCTGATATGCAAACACACCTCTTGTTTTGAATCGATATCAAAAGAAACAGCCTCCAACTTTTTATCAAAAGCTAATTGAACAACACGTATCTGTGAATTTGCTACATGATAGACCCTATTTATATACTCTTTTTCAAATGAACTCCTTACCAAGATTTTTTTAAATAATGCATAAGATAAAGAATCCTCGTATATATTATCATTAAAGTTGATTTTGTTTTGAGTAAGTGACGATAAGTAATATTTCAATTTATATTTAATGTATTGCGGTTTTGGAATAGGATCTATTATTGGGGAGAGGACGATATTTTTATTTAGGTTTGATAATCGTTTTGCCAAAGATATTGTCCATAACCCAGAGCCAAAAAAATGCAACACATCATATTCCCGCCAGTCGTAATTGCCCCAGTTATCAATATATGTAACATCATGACCTAAATCCTTTAATGCATCACCCCAAACCATAGCCTGTGCTCTGACTCCATTAGACTTGTTTGAAACAATGACTTCAGGATAAATAATATAAGCTATTTTCATACTATTCACCTAATAAATATTTCTTAAATAATGTTTCCCTAATAACATCTGTCAGCCAAATACTAATTATATATGTTGTAATAAAGAGAAGGATGATCGATATTAAATCTGGAAAATAATCAAAAGTAATGTGGTTATAAGAAATATAACGGAAAAAAAGAATATGTATTAGGTATATACCCATTGAATTTTTACCTGCTCTAAGTATATGCGTACATAAGAATTGTAGATTTTTCTCAGCCCAACTGTATAAAAACTTTAACATTATAAATGCAATCATGCTGCAAGAAATTCCATCTAAGATTCTTATCATAGGCGGATATCCTAGCAGATTTATACCATAAAATAACCGAACAAGACTAACTTCAAAAAGAATAATAACAATAGCTATAAGAGCGATATGCTTCTTAGCCATATACTCATTTATAACTGCATGATGTATCCCATAAAACACTCCCAATCCCATTATTAATGTCATTCTTATAACTTGGCAATCTATCAAAATGAATGTAGGAAGCTTCTCATAAAACAGAAGAAGAAAAATGTATATCGCGACAAAAGTAACTTTACCTGTTTTGTTAGCGCGAATATAAAGATAATATATAATTGATAGAATAAACAAACATATTAAATACCAGTAAGTCCGACAGACCATGTATATATCCCATAAACTTTTGAACGTCGCACCATTAGCAAAAAACTTTATCACCAACAGTATTGATGTAAAAAAGATTGTAGGTATTAAAAGACGTTTGAACTTATGAGTGGCCATTTCCATAAAATTCATCCTCAAACTAGATTTAAAGAAATAGCCACTAACAAAAATAAACAATGGCATATGGAAGCTGTATATTGCATGGTACACTTTGTCATTCCAACAATTATTACCGTATGTTGTTTGTAGTGCATGCCCTAAAACAACAAGGATAATAAGTACACCTTTTATAAAGTCAAAACTATTATCTCTTTTACTCATTGTAATGACATTTTTAAGAAATCTATGCTGTTTTCCCTTAATTTCATCAGTCGGTCATCTATTTCTTCCCAATTGATTATAATCTGAGATTTACAAACGAAATCGTGATCGCCTGAAATAGCCCTGTCTGATAGACCTAATGCTCCTAGCAAGTCCAATACACGATTGTTCCCCTGACTCCAAAGGCCCTTTAATGGAACATATAAAAAAGGAGTATGTGAGAGTAAGCAAAAAACTATTCCATGAAAAGATGTTGTAACTACTAGACTAGAGGATGATATATTCTCAAGCCATTTAGGGATAGTAGGATTGTTATACTTAATGTCACCGAATATTTTCGAGCTATTTATATATCCACTCGAAGTCGTTACTATGATGGATAGTTTTTCTTTGTTTGCATATTGGTTAATAGAACCCCAAAATATATCTTCTGGCGATTGTATATTTAAGGCATATACATAAATTTGTTTTTTGTGCCCATGTGATATGTTAAACTCACTAGAATATATATTAAAATTAAGTAGCAAGGTCGGATCCAAAACCAAATGCGCATCATATCCAACTTCCTGACAAATGCTCACCCCCGATTTTTCTCTTACAGAAATATTGTCAAACGCCTTTAGCAATCTTTTTAGGCTTCTTTTATACTTGTCTTCATATTTATTTTTCGCAAAACTTGCAGCATAAGATACCCTCTTAATTCTTTTGGATCCGAAATCAAGGAAAAAAGCCTTGTTTTCTTCAAATGCCAATGACTTTGACCAAACTTGATCACTACCGACAATATATGCATCTGCAACTGGTGGAGCCTTCCTTAATTCATTTATGGAATGATATGTCGTATCACCCATAGAGATATACTTTTGCTTGAATTTCTCAAATTCTCTTATATCACTGGACGGATTTTTCTGTCGTATTTGAGTCTTTGTATGTCCAGGTGAAAATAATTTATTTATTAAAAGCTTTAATCTTTGCCTGTTGTTAATCAGCTTGACCTCAGAATGAGTATATCTGATTAAGAACGGATTATGCCCAAGACGCTTGAGTATATACTGAAGAGCATAACACTGGAGTATTTGGCCATAATTATCTCGAGTTTGCCAAAAGGTGATAATTCCTATTAACATTTTATTCTATTTATTATTTTTTTTGCTAGGATTAAAACAATAGGCTGTTTTAAGCTCGCATTTATTGAGGACACAATTGATTCCTTGTTTTGTCTATATCTTTTAAAGAAAAAATATCGCTTAGGATGAGCTATAACAGCCTCATCCAGTCCTTTATTACTCAAAGTGTCTTGAAAAGAAGTCTCGGCCAGTTCTAAGTTGTCTTTGATGCTTAATAATAACTCTGCAGCTTTTGACGTGTTAATGAACACCATACTGACACCTTCATTATCATTAAAAGAAGGATTTACCCTATAAATTCCCCAATAATCTCCCAAAGTTATATCACTTCCACTCTGAAATCTTTTGAACTTGCAGAAATGACAACTTGGCCTTAAATAAAGATTGCTTAAAAATCCTTTCATAAAAGGATTATCCCGATGCATATCGGACAACAGAACTGAATTTTGTATGTCCTTACTGGAGGACATTCCACGCACAACAAAACTGTATTTTCGCCAACCGTACTTTTCTTTATCTCTAAATGAGATATCAATTGCAGATATCGCATTTAGAGGTAATTTCAAAACTGAATTTTCGCCAGAATCTGCCCTTCGGGCGATTTTTTTTAATATTTCCTCCAAATATTTGCCCCATACCCCTGGGCTGGGAACTCCATGGCACAAGAAATCTACCAAAATTAGATTACTATATTGTTTGTTTCGCAAATATTTTTTCAGCCCCGCAATCTGACAAGGACAACCTGAAAAAAGAACTAATCGCCCTTGATCTAAAAATCTTTTTGCTTCGAAAAAACAAGTACCGATCCTACTTTGGACATATTTGCTTCCAAGTATTGGCCACAGACCTTCAATTTTCTCCGTATAAACATGATGTACAGACCGGTCTTCGTCAAATGCTGCACCAAATACTACTCCGCCATCATCAAGGACTTTTTTTGCCAAAGCGAAAAAAAATCCTCCAGAAGAACTTTTCAGTTTAATTGTTGCGTCAACATGCTTCGCAGCATATACTCGCAATGGAACCCTGCTATTTTCGGTATTTACTATAGGACAAACTTTTTCGCATAACCCACAATCTATGCACGAATCAACTGATACGCATGGATATTCAAATCCTTCATAGTCCACTTTGATTTCAATACATTGTTTAGGGCAGATTTGGACACAAGCATTACATCCGCAACAATCTTTTTTATTCTTTATTTCGAGCATATTGATTTAATTTTTTCCATTGCAATTTGACGCTCTTCATGTTCTAGAGCTAAATACCACGTCAATGCTATCATTACCAAAATAGATAATACAATGACCACAACAAACCTCAAAAAGCCCTCGTTCATATTACTGTAAACAACGAGAGGTACAATCGGCGATAACACTCCTATAGAAAATACTCGAAAAATAACTGTTTTTAAAAATGTTTTTATCGAAAAATCAACAAGAGATTTAACAATATATAATCTCACGCAAAAAGCAACTAACGATATTACTATATGCACTATGAAAACAGATGATGGAATACAACCCAGTTTCAATGCAAAATAAGATATTGGTACTATCATCAACAGTATGATGCCTAATACCACCTGATATCTTCTTATATTGCCTGTTGCTTCTGCAACGCGCATAAATGGATTTGCCATGGCATCTACAATAGTTGTCACCATTATAAGACGTAAAAAAATCGCAGTGTACTCTGGAACGTTCTTTAACCAGATCTTCAATATAAATTCAGTCTCTATCAATAAAGGTAAACAAATAACAAACAATAATAAAAAAGAAAATTTTGAACTAATAAAAACTAATTTATACATATAGGTCAAATTTCTTTCTGCATATGATTTAATTATCCTAGGATTTACTGCAGTCTGAAAATTCAAGGCAAAAGAATTGACAGTGCTTTGAACCTGGACGGCAATTCCTCGTGCAGCGTTAATTGTTGGGCCAAAGAACATATTAAGTAAAATATTTAATCCTTGAGTAAAACCAATAGAAGCCATCCCACCAAACATAGCCCATTTCGCAAAACCGTATATTTCCTTAATTTGATTCCAATCATAATGAAGGACAACCTTGCTGGCTGAAAAGTTTTTCTTACAATATGTCCCGTAAATTACTCTGATTGATATTTGAATGGCACACATTAATATAGCATATGTTATAAGTTTATCATAAGGACAAATACTTACTAAATATGCAATTATAAGTTTAGCACTGACCTCATAAATAGATATATATGCAAACGCTTGCATTCTCTCATAAGCAATAATCAAAGCATTGTACGGTATACTTACTAAATTAACTACTAACGTTAATAATGCAAACTGATATGCCCATTGTGCCGCACTATGACGTTCCACTGGCACAACCATCTTGTTCTCAAAAAACCAGAGGCCCAAAGTTTCTGCTAAAATTATGATTACTAATGACAAAGAGGCATAAATAATAACACATGATGAGAATGTCCTATTTAATTTATACCGATCTCCTTGCCCTATCTCATAAGTAATAAAACGTTGAGTTGTTGATGCCAATCCTGTACAAACCACATTAAACATCACAACAAAACCACCAACAACATTGTATATTCCATAATCCTCAAACCCCAGAGCATTAAGGACAACTCGAGAAGTATATAAGCTAACAAACATAGTTAGTAGCATCCTCAGATACAAAAATGCTGCATTCTTAGCTATGCTTGGCTTTGTTTTGCCTGTTGGCATTGAATATTACACTAATTTAGTTTGATTTGACGTCTTCTTTTAGGTTCATCCTAAATTTGGAGAGATCAGCTTATGAGTGAATTCCATATTATGGTCAATGTATTACTACATACATCTAATAAAGAGTATTTAAGCTCATAAATCTTACAGACACAAAAGAGAGAAATCGGGAAATGTGAATTTATCGTTTATTCTATAAGACACATTGATTATCTGTGCATTAACACAAAGTACAAAAAGCATGCCGTTTTGATTTACATAGCAATATGTTCATCACTCCAAATTTCGGATGTACCTACTTTCAGTCCCTCCTAAATATATCCCTAGTATAAACTTTCTCAACCACATCATCAAGACATGCATCATAGCGGTTTGCGATGATAGCCTGGCTCTGCGACTTAAAAGCATTGAGGTCGTTCACCACTCGGCTGCCAAAGAATGTGCTGCCATTCTCAAGGGTTGGCTCGTATATGATTACCTCTGCCCCCTTTGCCTTGATACGCTTCATCACGCCCTGGATGGAGGATTGGCGGAAGTTGTCACTGTTACTCTTCATCGTAAGGCGGTAGACACCAACAACACAGCGGCGCTCGGATGAGGGATTAAAATCGCCACGGTTGTAGTAGTCGTAGTAGCCGGCCTTACGCAGTACGCGGTCGGCAATGAAATCCTTACGAGTACGGTTGCTCTCGACAATGGCTTGGATAAGGTTTTCAGGAACATCTGCATAGTTGGCAAGCAGTTGCTTTGTGTCTTTTGGCAGGCAATATCCGCCATAACCAAACGATGGATTGTTATAGTGTGTACCTATACGTGGATCAAGACAAACGCCATTGATGATTGCTTGCGTGTCAAGACCTTTCATCTCGGCATAGGTATCAAGTTCGTTGAAATAGCTTACCCGCAGAGCAAGGTAGGTATTGGCGAAGAGCTTCACGGCTTCGGCCTCAGTCAACCCCATGAAGAGCGTGTCTATATTTTCCTTGATTGCTCCCTCTTGCAGTAGGGCGGCAAACTGCCGAGCAGCCTTATCTAGCCTTTCATCACCATCTGGACGGCCAACTATGATGCGACTGGGATAGAGATTATCGTAGAGAGCCTTGCTCTCACGCAGGAATTCTGGCGAGAAAATTATGTTCTCTGTATTCAGCTTTTTGCGTACACTCTCAGTATATCCCACAGGGATGGTGCTCTTTATCACCATAATGGCATTGGGGTTGACGCTCTTTACCAGCTCAATGACCTCTTCAACATGGCTCGTATCGAAGTAATTCTTAACTGGGTCATAGTTGGTTGGGGCAGCTATGACCACAAAGTCTGCATCAGAGTAAGCCTTTGCGCCGTCAAGGGTAGCAACAAGATCCAGAGGTTTTTCTGCAAGATACTTTTCAATATACTCATCTTGTATCGGAGACTTACGTTTGTTTATCAAATCAACCTTTTCTGGTATCACATCCACAGCCACTACATGATGATTCTGACTTAAGAGAGTCGCAATACTAAGCCCGACGTATCCTGTGCCGGCAACAGCTATATTTATATTCTTATCCATAATTTAAATGTATAATGATTTGAGCAATAATAATGTAAAGACATTTCTATTGCCATAGCATAACCAATATAACGAATTCGTATATATTTAATAATACTGTGCCAACAATGGTTATGAATTATACCATATCGACCAGACTTACCTTATCTATTATTTAAAATATAACCCTAACACAAACTAACGCAACATATACCCCCTCGCGAAACCAATCAACAAGCATAGTAATTTCACTCTACCATGTAACATCTGGCGTTGGGAGGAATGGCGGGAAGACGTGCGAATAAATTCGTGTTGATAAGTTATATTACTATTATCGTGAATTGCGCGGATAAGTTCAAACCACCTCGACATACTCGGGGCTGACGTCGACGCCGACGGAGAGGAGGTTGGGCAGCTCTACGAGCAGGCGGCGGGTGCGTGTGCCGCGCAGCTTGAGGAGCCGGCCTTCGTAGCCGTCGAGGGGGCCTCCGACGATGCGGACTGTGCGTCCGAGCATTGCCGGCGTTATCTCGTCGGGGCGGTAATAGCGTGGACTGTCGGCCGTATTTACCGCACGCATGAAGCGCTCCATCTCTTCGTCGGGCACGGTCATGTGGCGGTTGTGGTAATTGCGCACAAAGCGGTAACGCAATGTTGGCGTGGCCTCGATGATGGGCGTGAGCACCGACAGCGTGGAACGCGCGAAGAGCAAGTCTTGCACCACGGGCACCAACTCCCGCCGCCGTTTTCCTCCCTGCGTGAATACGCGTTCGTGCATGGGCGTGAAACACACAATCCCACGCATGGCAAGCAACTTGTAGGCCGGCAACTTGGCGTGCACCGGCTTCATGTCGCATAGCACAAACCACTGCCTCCGCTCGCCGGACTCTTCGTTTGGCAAAGCCGTCACACTGTCGTCAACGCTGCACATAAGAAAGGGGTTACGTATGTGTCATTCTTGCCCAAAGAGCAAACCTTTTAGTACCTCACGGCGGTGTATCTTACTGAAAGCCATGAAGTTACAATAGAATCATTAAGAAGTTGCGGGCAAAATGCGATTGCCATTTCATCTTTGTTTAAAGCCTTGTCCGGGAATCCACCCAGGCCACATCACACAGGCACGCATCACAGCTTGTGGCGCCATGGCGCCCTATGCGCAGCAGGCTTTTTCGCGTGCAAAAATACACAAAATACTTGAGACGGCGGCCTTTTCAATGCTAAAATAAGCGCATGTTGAAAATTGTTCTAATATAGATTATGGCCACACGAGGAGGGAAAAGAGTATGGCGGCGACTGTTTTTGAATTGTCCTTCAACACTTTAATTATCTTACAAAACAGAAGTAAAATGCGTTTCTCGCCTTATTTTTTAACATTTGGCCGGGCCCACCAAGCCTCAAGAGCCGGGCCGCCCGAATCCCCCCGGCGCAAGGCAGGCGGCGCCGCGGGCCACGTCGGCCCCCTACGGCGGATGCCGCCCGGCCGCTACAACACCCATGAACAGGTTTGCGGCCTGCCGGCAAGGTGTACGCCGGCAGGCCGCATTCACATTTGCGTGGCGCCCCATCCCGCCGCCGGGGGCCGGGCTACGGCAGCCACAAGATGCGGTTTAAAGCTTGTGCAGCCATTTCGCCGACGGCACATCCATCTTCGGATTGCCCTTGTAACCGATAGAGGCTGCACCGCTGCGGTCGACCTTCAGCGAGGCCACCGCATGGCAATTAACCTTGCTGGCGCCCGAGGCCGAGGCCGAAACGCTCTGGGCCACACACTTCTCGGCATTGACATTCGCCGCGCCCGAGGTGGAATAGTCGGCGTCGACGGCCGTGCCCTTAACAAAGGCCTTGCTGGCTCCCGACAGGCCGATGGTTGATTTCTCAACCTGCTGGTCTACGTCTACCTTGCTCGCCCCCGACATGTCAAACGATGCCGTCTTGGCCTTCAGCTTGCCAAGCGACAGGTTTGAGGAGCCGCTGGCATCGACGTCGAGGTCGGTACAGCTGACCGACGCCCCCGAAAACCTTGAAGCGCCCGAGAGCGACAAGTCCAGCCTGCGGGCAGATATGGCGCCGTCGGCCACAAACCTTGACGCTCCCCTGAGATCGACGCCACTGAGTGAAGGCGACGAAACGCGCACCTCAAACTTGTCGAGCGACTGTATGGCGCCATCATACTTGATGCCCACCAAGAGGTTTCCGTCGTTAACCTTCACATAAACATATTCCATCAGATTGTCAGACGTGCAAACCTCCACTTTCTGCGGGCCTGAAGTCTGGGTGTAAACCACCGTGGCCACACCCGAAGCCTCGATGGTACTGAACTTGCCAACGCTGTAACTCTTTGTCACATAGTTGCCGCTTGCCTTTATAGACTTGCCGCCGCTGCCAATCTGATGCAGCACCGTCTGCGCTGATTTTTCAGTGCAAGCCCCCAGCGATAAAAGCGCTACAGAGGCAAATAAAAATGCCATCAATCTCATAATACACTGTTTTTGGTTAATACTTATATTATATAGACGCATTGGAAGAAACAAATGTTGCATCGGAACCTAAATATTTATCCGATGCTGCAAAATATCCGCACAACAGAACAAACGGTGGAAGCCAGGGCCACCGTCTGCGCCGCCATTTCACCGAATGCGGCAAAAACAGACTTGCCAGGCCGCAACCGGGCATCATACAGACCATGGCCTGTTTCTGAAATTACCTGCAACAGGCCACCATGCGCTGAATGTTTGTTCCGCCATCAGCATCATGCCCCACAAACGCCAGCATCACGCAGCCGCGCCGCCCCACCACGGGCGCCGCCCGAAGACAAGCCGGGGCAAGGCTGCCGCCACACCTGCGGCAGCGCTGACAGCAAGCAGGGCACTGCTGCCCCACCCCGCCGCACCGCCGGTGTTTGCGGTTGCCTTGCCCCGAAAGTCAGGCCACGGCCATACCGGTCAGCGGCCCTTGCTCCATAGCTTGGTCATGTCTTCGAGCGTCTTGCCCTTGGTTTCGGGCACAAGCTTCCAGACGAAGAATGCCGCAACCACGCATATCACGCCATAGAGTCCGTAAGTGAACCAGTGGCCGAAGTCGGGGTCGCCGGCCGTCTTCATGTTGAACATGGGCACAAACGTAGAGCTTACAATCCAGTTGAATATCCACTGGAACGCCACGGCGATGGCCACGGCCTTGCCGCGTATGGTGTTTGGGAATATCTCGGCAATGAGCACCCAGCATATCGGGCCCCACGACATCATGAACGATGCGCTGTAGACCATGATGCTCACCATGCACACCATGCTCATCGAGGCATTGCCGAAGGTGAGGGCCACGCCAAAGGCTCCCACGGCCATGCCTATGCTGCCAGTGATGAGCAACGGCCGGCGGCCCCACTTCTCGACGGTGAAGATGGCCACGAGGGTGAACAGGATGTTGACAACGCCCATCACGACGGTGTTGACCATGGGGTCGGTCATGCCCATGTCGCCGAAGATGCGCGGAGCATAGTACAGCACGGCGTTGATGCCTACGGCCTGCTGGAACACGCTGAGCATGATGCCGATGAAGATTACCATGACGCCATAGGTGAACAGTCGCTCGGTCTTCTCGGTGATGGTGGTCTTTATCTCGTGCAGAATCTCGCTGCCCACGGTGGCTCCGTTGATGCGCTGCAGTATGGCCAGGGCCTTGTCGTCGCGCCCGGCCATGACAAGGTAGCGCGGAGTCTCCGGCACGAGGCATATCAACAGCGTGAACAGCCCTGCCGGCACGGCCTCGCTGCCGAACATGTAGCGCCATCCCGTAGATATGGTCCATGCGGCCTCGTCGGCGTTGAGCACCTTCATGGCCTCAATCACCGGGTTGGCGTTCTCGCCGAGGATGATGAAATTGACGAAGTAGACCACGAGCTGGCCGAAGATGATGGCAAACTGGTTCCACGAGACGAGCGTTCCGCGTATGTTCGACGGCGCCACCTCGGCAATGTACATGGGGCAGATGGCCGAGGCAAGGCCCACGCCCACGCCCCCGATGATGCGGTAGATGTTGAACGCCACGAGCAGTTCGAAGTTTGGCACGCCATGCTCGAATATCAGGAACTCGGGCTCCATCGACCCCAAGGCCGATATGAAAAACATCACGCCTGCAAAGAACAGCGACTTCTTTCGGCCCCAGTTTGAAGCCAGGTAGCCCGAGATGGCGCTGCCTATGATGCATCCCACCAGGGCGCTGGCGCAAGTGAATCCGTGCCACGCGTCGGTGTATGTAAAGTCGTCGGCTCCGAGGAAGAACGCCTGCAGGCCCTTCTCCGCCCCCGATATTACGGCGGTATCGTAGCCGAACAGCAAGCCGCCGAGCACGGCGACCAGCACGATTGAAATGAGGTAGCCCATGCTACCCTTCTCTTTTTGTTCCATTGTCTTATTGTTATTTTAGGTTTTCAATTGTCGTATGCCTGCCGGCCGGGCCCCGACGGATGCCCCGGGCCTGTGGCCGGCTATATAATAATACGTATAAACGGCCATATCCCCCCGAAGAAAGTTGGCCGGCCGGAGGCAGCGCAGCCTGCGGTGGCCGGCGGGGTTTATTCATAACATTGTAACACGGAATGCAACCGGCACGTCGGGCGAATTGATTACTTTTGCACGGTTTTAACAAACAGTCGACAAGATGAATACCACTGCAAACATTAAATCAGCCATGATGGCCTGTGCCGCCGGCATGATGCTCGCGCTTACGGCCACGGCCCAAACGCGCGCCGAGCGCGAAATAGAAGCCAACCCGCGCCTGGCCGCCGGCAAGTATATGGCGTATGAGGCCCCGCAGGGGCGCCCCACGCCGCCACCCGAGGGCTACAGCCCCTGCTACATAAGCACTTACGCCCGCCACGGCTCGCGCTACCTGACCGGCGAAGACAAGTATGAGCCGGCGCTCACGGCGCTGGCCGAGGCCGACCGCCGCGGCGCGCTGACGCCCAAGGGCAAGCGGGCGCTGGCCGTGGTCGAGGCCCTGGCCGAAGAATGCGGCGACCGCTACGGCGAACTGACGCCCAAAGGGGCCGCCCAGCACCGCGCCCTGGCCGACCGCATGTTTGCAAACTATCCGGAGATATTTGCCGACGGCACCCATGTCGACGCACGCTCTACATACAAGACGCGCGCCTTCCTGTCGATGGCTGCGGCATGCATCGAACTGAAAGGGCTCAACCCGCGCCTCAACATAACCACCGACGCCAGCGAGCACGACGCTTACTACCTGAAATACAAGAACCCCGTCTACTCAGACAGTTGCCAGCAAAACGCCGACTCGGCCTTCGCCGCCGCGCGCGAGCGGTTTGTCAGGCCCGAAAGGCTGATGCGCAGTCTGTTTGCCGACGACTACCTGGCCGAGATTGACGACCCGCAGCAACTGATGGTCGACCTCTTCGAGTATCACGGCATAAGCCAGAGCTCATACGCCCAGCCCGACCTCGGCTTCCTGTTCACCACCGAAGAACTGTTCGACCTGTGGCAACTCAACAACTTCGAGTGGTACTACGAGCAAGGCCCGTCGCCACTGAGCGGAGGCCACATGCCCCGACTGGCCCGCAACCTGCTGCGCAACATCGTTGAGACGGCCGACACCTGCCTGGCCTCGGGGCGCCCGGCGGCCACGCTGCGCTTCGGTCATGACACCAACCTGGCGCCTCTCGTGGCACTGATGCAGATGGAAACGTTCGACCGGCCCACCGCCGACTGGGACTCGATAGCCGAGTATTACCAAACCTACCGCATCATACCCATGTGCGGCAACGTGCAACTGGTGTTCTTCCGCAAGGCGGGCAGCGCCGACATACTGGTAAAGCCGCTGCTCAACGAGCGCGAGGTACGCCTGGCCAACGCCACTACCGACGTGTGGCCCTTCTACCACTGGGCCGACCTGCGCCGGATATGGATGCATACGGTAGAGAGCATCACGCTGCCCAAGAAGCCGGAAGGCATGAAGACCGACTGACGCCGACGGCCCAACGGGCAAGCCCCTGCCGGGCCGACATGGGCGGGCACAGAGCCACGCGCGGCGGCAACGGCGGCAGGCCGGGCACACGGCGGCCAACCGTCTGACTGTCAGCGCGTTGCAACAAAGCCTGTTTTACAGCGCGATATGGGCCGTTTGGCATTGCCAAACGGCCCATATCGCAAGCCCGAACGGCCCATACTGCAATAGCATGCTGCCCTCACGGGCAACCGGCGGACGGCAGGCGCCATGGCTGCACCGCCTGCGCTTGCACTCGATGGCAACAAAAACCCGTGCCGGTCGTCACACAGCCGGTGGCATGCTTTTGTGGTTTTTCACAGCCTTCAAAGGGCTTTCGCACCGTTGTCGGCATCTTTCCGGCCGTTTTGCCTAAGCCTGAACCGCCGCGCCTTAGGCAAAGCGGACTGACTATCTGAACGGCAACAGCACCGAACCACGCCGGCCCCCAACGACCGACACGTGCAAAACTACCGCCACCGCCATCCACTACTTGCAAGCCAACCGGCCCACCGCGCCCTTGCCACAACGGCGGCACCCCACGAGATTGGCATATATTTCAATGAATATTGATTGCCGCCCCAACCTAAAGCACAGCATACTGCACCGATGCAGGGCAGAAAGCAATGTGCCGGAAAGGGCATGGAACAGTTTGCGAAGCACTGCCCCGAAGCGCGCCCACCACCGCAACACAACGACAGAATCCCACAGCAAAACCGCAGCAATACAGGCCCAGAAACAAAAAACAAATCATAAAAAAAGCAAATACGTATGTATTTATCCATAAAATGTGTATATTTGCATCGGTTATAATAATGTATTTACACATACGTCCAATGCCTATACGACTAAAAAATGCAAAAATCCATGGTGCCACACCTTAAGTATTGATGCCGTCGGCCGGTAGGATGTGGCAAACGCAACCATGCGTTCAGCGCCCGGGCCAAACGACACCGCGGCCCATGGCGCCGCGGCCCGACAACAGAAAGGCATCATGCCATCATGCCTGACATCTAACCTCTGCTATCAAACTAATGCAAAAGCAGTAACCGGGCCATCCGGGCAGCGGCCGACGGGCACCGTGCCACATGCCGGCCGCACACTGTTGCCGGACTGGCCGGGTCTGGCCGGAGCCACTGCAACGGCGGCTACACCACACTCTATTCGAGTGGTTGGCATGCCAGACAAACCGTAGGCCATGGCGAGGAGTAGTGATATTGCTTGCCATGGCCGTTTTGCGGCCATGGCGCCCCCTGCCTACCTACGGCAAACATTAACCATACATATAAACAAAAGGAACAATGACGAAAACCTATCTCACGCTGATTTCATTGCTGCTGGCATTGTCACAGGCTGCAAATGCCCAATCCACAGCCAAATCCACCACCGCCGATTGCCCCCGGGCCGGGCATTGCGCGCAGACGGCAACTGCTGCCACAGACAGCACAAACAACGCAACGGCAACGGGAAAAGGCCGCGACAAGGGTTTTTGTATGCCACATAGATGAAATGCCGCAGTTTCCGGGCGGAGAAAAGGCCCTGATGAAATACCTGAGCAACAACGTCAGATACCCCAAGGGCGCCATGAAATCGGGCGCACAAGGCCGGGTCGTATTGCAGTTCGTGGTAGATGAAGACGGTAGGGTGACTGATGTAAAGACCGTAAGGTCGGTACATCCGCTGCTCGACGCCGAGGCCGAGAGGGTGGCCGGGGGCATGCCCGACTGGAAGCCGGGCCGGAGGGAAGGCAAGAACATGAGAGTGAAATACACCTTGCCCATAAGTTTCAAAATGCCAACGGGCACCATAGTCGACCCGAAAGCCTATCAGGAATGGCGGAGATACCTGAAAGCACAACGAGACAGCACAGGCATGAAACGGCCGAACAAGGAGAAAAGCAGCAAAAAAACGGGCAAACAGGAAGCAAAACAGAAATAAATTGCTAACTTTGTGGCATTAACTTATATACCAACTGTATTTGAATATGAACAAGAAACTGCTAACTTGTGCACTCGCACTCTCCGCAGCCATGGCCTCATTCGCGCAAACCCACGTGATGGACGTGAACACGAAGAAGGCGGGAGCCACAGTCCAGAACACCATGTACGGCCTGTTTTTCGAAGACATCAACTATGCCGCTGACGGCGGTCTGTACGGCGAGCTGGTGAAAAACCGCTCTTTCGAGTTTCCGCAGAGCTTCATGGGCTGGCAGACATTCGGCAACGTGACGCTCAAAAACGACGGCCCGTTTGAGCGATGCCCGCACTATGTGGAGCTGGGCTACGCCGGACACTCCGAGCGCCGCACGGGCCTGGTGAACGAAGGCTACTTCGGCATAGGCGTGATTGAGGGCGAAGAATACCGCTTCACGGTCTGGGCCAAGGCGCCCAAGGGCACGGCACGCATACGCGTACAGCTAATAGACGCCAACACCATGGGCGAACGCCAGGACTTCGCCACGGCAAAGCTCGACGTCAACGGCACGGAATGGAAGAAGTATGAGGTGCGCATCAAGTCGCCGCGAACCGACAACAAGGCTTCGCTGCGCATCTTCCTCGACGGCAAGAACCCCGTGGCCCTCGAGCACATCAGCCTCTTCCCCGTCAACACATTCAAGAACCGGGAGAACGGCATGCGCCGCGACATAGCCCAGGCGCTGGCCGACATGCACCCGGGCGTGCTCCGATTCCCCGGCGGATGCATCGTCGAGGGCGAGTGCCTCGACAACCGCTACCAGTGGAAGAACACCATCGGCCCGGTGGAAAACCGGCCGCTGAACCGCAACCGCTGGGAGTTCACCTTCGAACACCGCTACTATCCCGACTATTTCCAGAGCTACGGACTGGGCTTCTTCGAGTTTTTCCAACTCTCGGAAGACATCGGCGCCGAGCCGCTGCCGGTGCTCAACGTGGGCATGGCCTGCCAGTACCAGAACCGGAACAACGAGAAAGCACACGTGCCCGTGGACGAACTCGACCCTTATATACAAGACTGTCTCGACCTGATTGAGTTTGCCAACGGCGACACTACTACCACATGGGGAAAGAAGCGCGCCGAGATGGGCCACCCGGCACCGTTCAACCTCAAGTTCATTGCAGTGGGCAACGAGCAGTGGGGCGACTTCTACTTCGTCAGGATGCAGAAGTTTGTCGACGCCATACGCGCCAAGTATCCCAAGATT